>Ga0265342_10000531_pt1 | contig 40583 bp, 33 predicted proteins | sample 4CB327metaG_FD_203125 | JGI IMG/M metagenome (GOLD analysis project Ga0265342, IMG submission 203125) | Rhizosphere microbial communities from Carex aquatilis grown in University of Washington, Seatle, WA, United States - 4-CB3-27 metaG | ecosystem: Host-associated > Plants > Roots >... | reverse complement strand
GCACGTGCAGAAGGATCTGGCTTTCTTCGTCGCGCGGGTGGGCCTGGAACTTGAGCCCCATCCAGCCGTGGCACTCCGAAGTGTTGCGGAATCCCTTTGCCGCCACGGTGTCGGCGAACACGAAGAACGCGGTGGTGTCGCCGCGCGCGGCGCTCAGGCGCTTGACGTTCTTTTCGTGCTCGTAGTCGAGCATGCTCTGCAGCCGGTCGCGGGAGACGTAGCGTTCGGTGTGGCCGTAGATGGCGTCGCTGACCGCCATATCGTAGGCCGACATGCTCTTGGCGATGGTCCCGGCCGCGCCGCCCACGCGGAAGAACCAGCGAGCGACCTCCTGGCCAGCGCCGATCTCGGCAAAGGTGCCATAGCGGCGGCCGTCCAGGTTAATGGCCAAGGCCTTGCGATGGGTGTCTAGAACTTCGTGTCGGGGCAAACCTGGGTTGGGTGTGGGCATGGCTTTTCGCCGAGGCGGCCCGGCAATCATTGACGTCCCAGGCGGGAAGTCAAGGCAGAGAGGCGCCCAGCAAGCCGCAGCGCCGGGCTTTCGATTCCGGTCTAGCCTTGACGTCGCTTCTTGGAGTAGTTTTGCCGCCCCATGAACGGGACCGCAACCATCGACGAAGGCGTTCCCACGGTTTCCATCACCACGCCGTCTTGGAACCAGGGCCGGTTCCTCGAAGAGACGATTAGAAGCGTCCTTGGCCAAGAGGGAAACTTTTCCGTCGACTACATCCTCGTCGATGGCGGTTCGACGGACGACTCCGTCGCCATCATCAAGAAATACGAGTCGCTGCTGCTTCGCCGAGAGTGGCCCATCCGCTGCCGGGACATCCGCTTTCGCTGGCTGAGCGAACGCGACGACGGCCAAAGCGATGCGATCAACAAGGGACTCAGGATGTCCACGGGGAACATCCTGGGTTGGCTCAACTCCGACGACATCTATGCGCACGGTGCCCTCGCAACGGTTTGCGCGGCGTTCGCGCAGGAGCGCAGCCACGACGTCGTCTATGGCAGAACCTACTACATCGACGAGTCGGGCTCGCGTCTAGGGCAGTACCCGACGGAAGATTTCAGCCGCGAACGACTGGCCGTCGTGAACTTCATCTGCCAGCCGTCGACCTTCTTTCGCCGATCTACGTTGGAAAGGGTCGGCTACCTCGACGCTAGCCTTCGCTACGTTATGGACTACGATCTGTGGATCCGGATGTCCAGCCAGTGCCGCTTTCAGCACATTGACCGTGTTCTTTCGAGCTACAGGCTGCACGGCGAATCGAAAACCATGTCCCGCCAGCATGCCCTGGAAAATTCGCGGGAATGTCTGGACGTTGTGTACAAGCACTTCCACTGGGCGCCAGCGAATCGCGTCTACCAATATTGCGCCAATCGGTATCAAGCGCACGTCTCGCCTTCGCTTTTCAAGAAAAAGCCGATCGAGTTCTGCTTGACCGCGCCCTATGCGGCGCTCAAGTACTGCGCCATGAATCGCGGGATCCGCTTGGCCGACCTGAAGCAATTGTCGCTGCGAAACCTGCGCAATTTGCTGGTCCATAGGAACCTCTAGGGTAACAGAGCCCCATGACAACCACTGGCGTCCTTTGTCCAGCATTTCTGTTCCTGATCTGGCAGGATTGCCTAGCGCCATGACGGAGACAATTTCATGAAGGTCGTGATTCTTGCAGGCGGCCTGGGCACGAGACTCGCCGAGGAAACGGAGATGCGTCCGAAACCGATGGTCGAGATCGGTGGACGCCCCATCCTCTGGCACATCATGCGCCACTACGCGCATCACGGATTCCGCGAGTTCATCGTGGCCCTTGGATACAAAGGCGACGACATCAAGCGCTTCTTCCTCGACTACCGTACCCTGACGGGCGACATGACCATCGACCTCTCGGCCGGCGGAATCACCTCGCATGGCAGTCGGTGCGAAGATTGGCGTGTCCACCTTGTCGATACCGGCTTGAAGACGAATACCGGTGGTCGCCTGCACCGCTTGCGCGAAACCCTGGGCCAGGAAACCTTCATGCTCACCTACGGCGACGGTGTGAGCGACGTCGACTTGGCCGAGCTTCTGCAATTCCACCGATCGCGAAAGTGCATCGCCACGCTCACCGCGGTGCGACCACCGGCACGTTTCGGAGGCCTTGTCTTCGATGGAGACTTGGTCACGCAGTTCTCTGAGAAACCCCAAATCGGCGAAGGTTGGATCAACGGCGGATTCATGGTTCTGGAGCCAGCGATCTTCGACTACTTACCCGACGACGACACGAGTTTGGAGGCAGACGCCCTCGAACAATTGGCGTCCGCGCGCAGCCTGGCGGCCTTCCGCCATGATAGGTTCTGGCAGTGCATGGATACGTTGCGCGAAAAGCACTACCTTGAGGCCCTTTGGAACTCGGGCAAAGCACCCTGGCGATACTAGACATGGTGACTTTTTGGCGAGATCGCCCGACCTTCGTAACCGGTGGTACGGGCCTGGTTGGTTCATGGGGTCTGGCGAACACCATCGCGTGGTATCGAAAGTTTTTCTGCGAGGACAAACCGTGAGCGGAGCCTGCTGCCGTTCGTGCGGCGCCACCGCTATCGAGACGGTGCTGGATCTCGGGCAGATTCCACTGGTCAATTCCTTGCCGACCGAGGAAGAACTCAAGCGGCCCGATCCGCGCTACCCGCTGGTTTTGGCCTTTTGCCCCGCGTGCGCTCTGGTTCAGATCACGCACACCGTCCCGCCGGAAGAACTCTTTCGCGACTACCTCTACTTCTCTTCCTACTCCGACACCATGCTGGCCCACGCGCGTTCGCTCGTGGACCGCATCGTCGCGGAAAGGAGCCTCGGCGCTCGACACTTGGCCATCGAGATCGCAAGCAACGACGGGTACCTGCTGTGCAACTACCAGCGCCTCGGCGTTCCCGTGCTCGGCATCGAGCCTGCGCGCAATATCGCCCGCGTAGCCGAATCCAAGGGCATCCCAACCCTGGCCGAATTCTTCGGCCGCGAGCTTGGGCAGCAGCTTGCGGGCGAGGGCCGGCGCGCCGACGTCATTCACGCGCACAATGTGTTCGCTCACGTACCGGATGTGAATGGATTCGTGGCCGGAATGGCGTCCATGCTGGCACCCGGCGGAGTCGCGGTCATCGAAGCCCCCTACGTGCGGGACATGATCGAGCGGCTCGAGTTCGACACCATCTACCATGAGCACCTCTGCTATTTCTCCGCCTCCGCGGTGCAGCCGCTTTTCCAGCGGCACGGCTTGGTGCTCGTGGATGTAGAGCGCGTCGAGATCCATGGCGGCTCGCTCAGACTCTGGATTGCACACACTGGCGCCGAAGTGAAGCCCTCGGTGGCCACGATGCTGGCCGAAGAGCGAGCGCTGGGCATGACCAAGCGGGATTACTACCGCGACTTCGCCGTTCGCGCGTCGAACCTGCGCGAGGATCTCCGTGGCCAGCTTCGTGGACTGAAGAGCCGTGGTTTGCGCATCGCCGGATACGGCGCAGCCGCCAAAGGGGCAGTGTTGCTGAACTACGCCGGCATCGGCATGGATCTGATCGACTTCGTCGCGGATCGGAGTCCGCACAAGCAAGGCCGACATGTACCCGGTGTCCGCATCCCAGTGCGGGCTCCGTCAGCGTTGCTGGAAGCCCAACCCGACTACGTCTTGCTGCTGGCCTGGAATTTCGAGGACGAGATTCGTGCCCAGCAGTCAGAATATGTGCACCGGGGCGGGCGATTCATCGTACCCGTGCCAAGGGTTCGCATGGACTAGCATGCGCTTCTCGAACACCAAGATCCCTGGCGTGGTCCTTATCGAGCCCGAGCTTCGCGAAGACTCCCGCGGCTTCTTCGCCCGAGTTTTCTGCCGTGAGGAATTCAAGGCCCAGGGTCTGGTCGATCACATCGAGCAGAGCAGCCTGTCGTTCAACCAGCGGCGAGGCACGGTGCGCGGGATGCACTTTCAGATCGCCCCCCACGAGGAAACCAAGGTGGTTGCGTGCGTCGAGGGTCGCGTCTTCGACGTCGCCATCGATCTGCGCCCCACATCACGCACCTTCGGCCAGTGGTTTGGGATCGAGCTGTCCTCGGAAAACCGTCGCCAGCTGTATCTGCCCGTTGGCATTGCCCACGGCTTCCAGACCCTCGAAGACCGCAGCACGGTCCTCTATCAGATCTCCACACTCTTCCACCCCGAGGCTGCTCGCGGGATGCGCTGGAACGACCCGAAGCTCGCCATTGCCTGGCCGATTTCCGACGACGTCATCGTCTCCGACAAGGATCGAAGTTGGCCCGACTGACACTTGACGGCAGAGGAACTGCTCTGATTCAGCGAATACGCTTGAGAAACGCATCGGGCCAGTAGGTCACTCGCCTGCGCACGTCGCCCTCGTTGAAAAGCGGCGGCGGCTCCACAAGCGCGAACTCACTGTGGGTCCGTAAGAATTCGATTGTGGCCTGACGTGGATTGTTCCAGGTCCAGTCCGGCTTCGTTCGCGGCGCTCCGACCACCTCTTCCATAATGCCATCCATCGCAACGACGTACGAACCGACGGACACCAAGGGTGCATAGGCCTCTAGCTCAGCGAGTACGTGCGCTTTGTCGTGGGCCGAATCGAGCGTTACCAGGATAGTTTCGCCAGGTCTGATTTGTCCGCTCACTTGCTCTACAATGGCGGGCGCTATCGAGCTGCCTTCGACCAAGGTGATGTAGGAGGACAGGAGGTGCTCTTCAATGGCCTTTCGGTTGTGCGGTCGAATCTCGATATCCACGCCAACCACTCGGCCCTTGCCCAGCATCCGGCAAAGGCTGGCGTAGAAGATGAGGCCGCCACCATGTGCAACACCGGTTTCGACGATCAGGTCGGGTTTAATGGTGAAGATCACCTCCTGCAGGCGAAGAAGATCTTCGGGCAGCTGAATGATCGGACGCCCCAGCCACGTAAAGCTGTAGACGTACTTAGTGTCCCAACCCGAACGGAGCCATGCCTTCGAAATCGCCTCGAAGGCGTCCGCGGTACCTATGCCGACCGTGTGCGATTGGCCTTGCTCGACGATACTCACTTCTCCCCGTTTGAGATCGATCCGAAGCTCGTCCATGGCGTTTTCAGCCCTTACCCTTTCCATTCCTAGGCAGAAGTAGTCAGCTCGTAGTGGATCAGCCAGCGCCCATCGTTGGCTGCCCCCTGGGGAACCTCGCGCCAGACCACAAATCCAGGTGACTCCTCACGGCGCAGTCCCTCGCGCCGCTTCTCCTTGAATCCGAACTTCACGTAGAACTGGTTGGCCGGATTGTCGGACAGGACGCGCACACCGTACTTCGACAGGCCTAGCTCTTGCCGGCCCCATTGCAATAGTGCGCGCATCGCCGCAGCCATGATTCCGGGCTGGCCATCCCGTCCTCGCACGACCGAGTCGGCCTCGCCCGAGGCTAGAGTCCAATCGATGAAGGCGAGTCCGACATAGCCGAGCGGTTCCTTGCCCTCCTCTTCGATCATGAACAGAATGCGCGACCGGTCACGTGCCACTGAGTGGGTGAGCCAGTCACGTGTGCGCGCCTCGGTCGCCATGAACTCGCTGAGGAAGCTTCCCGCGTTGCGATTGCGCCACTCGGTGAGGGCTTTCACATCCCCAGGGAGGGGCTCCGCCATGGATACCGCACGGAGGCTTACCCTACCAAAGCCAGGCACAGGAATCCGATAGGACTCGCAGGCGCTGACTTTGATTGTTTCCAGTAGGGCCTGCCCTTTGAGAACCGCGGGGCGCGCCAAAGCGCTGGACTTGCCGAAGAATTCTCGGATTGCGCTAGCAACCTCGGCGATGGTGGAGGGACTCATGAACGACCACAGTGGAAGTGTGAGTATTTCGTCGCCAACGCGATTCGTGATCGGCAGCTTGTCGGTACCGCGTGCATCTCTCAACCATCGATGGCGATTCCCCGGCACCCAATGAACGCCGGTCTCGATTCCGCGCGATCGCAAGTAGGCGGCCAACTCGGCCCGCTTGCCGTCGAGAACGCGGATGACGAAGACAAACATACTCGCATCGTCGAATTCGCTACGGGGCGTAAGGATGCCGGGCACATCGTCCAGCATGCTGCGATAGAGAGAGCAGTAGCTTCGGCGGTTGGCGATGAAAGTGGGCAGGGCCTTCAGCTGGGAAAGGCCGATGGCTGCGTGCAGGTTCGCCAGGTGGTACCGGAAACCTTGGCCACATACATCGAACTGGTAGGCCCGCGAGTTTGCGTAGAGACGTTCGTTTGGCTGTGTCATCCCCAGTAGACGCAGAGGGTAGAGACGATCAGCCTCCTCCGGCCGCGCCGTCACGACGAGTCCGCCGTCGATGCAGGTCAGGGTCTTGATGGCGTCGAACGAGAAGCACGCGAGATCGCCCTCCGCACCGATGGGGCGCCCGAAGACGCGCGTTCCCGTGGCATGTGCCGCGTCTTCAATGAGTCGGAGCCTCCGACGCTTGGCGATCTCGCGAATTTCCTGAATACGGCAGGGTATGCCGGTGTAGTGCAGAGCGATGATGGCCTTCACTTTCGGACCAATCATCTCCTCAACCCGTTCGGGGTCGAGTCCCAGGTCGTCATCACGAATGTCTGCAAAAACCGGGCGTGCGCCGCACATGCCAATGGCCTGAAAGTCACCAATGTTGTTCAAGGCGGGCGTGATGACTTCGTCACCGGGACCGACATCGGCGAGCAGCAGGGCGAGGTGAAGGGCGGACGTACACGTGTTCACCGCAACCGTTCGTCGGGGTGCCTCGAGTTCGAGATACGAGGCCATCGACTCCTCGAATTCCTTGACTAGGCTGCCCATGCCCAGCCAACCCATGTCCAGCGCATCTGTCGCGGCTTTGATGGTCTCTGAGCCAATATGCGGTTTGAAAACGGGAATCATCGACACTCCTATCTGGCAGGTTCGCGTAGCAAGTTAGGCTTTCTTGCTATCACACGCCTTCGTGCCGAACCAGCAGTTCAGCCTATTCGTTATACTTCTTCAGCGGAATTCCCAATCTCCAAAGCACCTGCGCCATTCGGCGTAGCTGCGTTCGCAAGGGTGTACCACCAGGGAGCGCGTCACCCACCAGCCAGGAGAGTTGCGCTGCAAAAAGTCTGGGCCCGATTCGGTTCGCCCCACCGAAAGACTCCGCCTCGATCTCACCACGCCAGATAAGGTTCTCGCTAGCCAGCGTGCAGATAGCGGCCTTGATGATCGCCTCCTTCTCCGCGTCTGCCCAGTCGCTCTCAGCGACGATCTTCAGCAGGGCCACGAACAGGTCGGTGTACGCCGTCTTCATTTGGACGGAAGGGGCATGCACTTGGTAGTCCTCCGGTTTCTTCACCTGTTCGATGCGATAATCGAAAAGGGTCTCATCCACGCGCACGATGTCGCCCAGGAGCAGCAGGCGCATGAGGGCGTGTACGTCGTTGCCAAAGGCCTGCCGATCCATGCCCGCAAGCTTGAAGTGCTCCGGGCGAGCCATGCCGTAGATCGCGTACCAACCCGTGCGGGCAAAGAGTTGTCGAAGGCGCTCAACGCGAGGAAGCCCCACGGTGTGAAGGTTGGGGAAACCCTTCCACTCCGGAAGCTCCTGCCCTTGGCTATCCACAAACCGGATCTGGGAGACAGCGAGAACCGCGGTGGGGTTGGCCTCGATGGCCGCGAGCGTCTTGCGCAGGTAGCTCGGCGCATAGCGGTCATCGTGAGCGGCCCACAGGAAATACGGAGCCCGGGCCTCGTCCAACACCGCGGTAAAATTGCGGCTGGCTCCGATGTTCTGCGGTTGACGAATGACCCGCAGCCTCGGTTCCCTGGCCGCGAAGGCGGCCAAGATCTCGGGCGTGGCATCGGTGGACGCGTTGTCGGAGACCACGAGATCGAAATCCGGCATGTCCTGGGCTAGAAGCGCCTCGATCGCGCCCTCCAAGTAGCGTGCGCCGTTGTAGACCGGCAGACCGATAGTGACCTTGGGGCTTGTCATGGGAGCATCCTCACAACTCTAGATCAAGAACGAAGGGCACGGCCATAGGCGCCCACAGTCTCTGAAGCGCAGCGCGCCCAGCTGAAGGTCTTCGCTCGTTCCTGCGCGCGTCTTGCCAACTCTTGGCGCAGATTGGAATCTCGAAACAGGTTCGCCATGGCTTGGCACAAAGCATCCGCATCCGTGGGTGACACCATGATGCCCGCGTCCCCGACCACTTCGGGCAGCGACGATGTGTTCGAGGTAATCACGGGAACGCCACACTGCATGGCCTCGAGGGGTGGCAGCCCAAACCCTTCGAGCAGTGATGGATAGACGAACATCGAGGCATGCGAATAGATGGGGGCCAAATCCTCGTCAGGCACGAAACCCGTGACCACCACACGGTCACTCACGGAGCCCAATTTCTCCAGCTCCTGGAAAATGGATTCCATCTTCCAGCCCTTTGTCCCGACCATGACAAGTCTCATGTCCCCAACCTGCCGTTCAGCCACAAGCCGGGCGTAGCAACGGATCACCTGGGCAATGTTCTTGCGCGGTTCGAGCGTGCTCAGGGTCAGAGCATAGGGCTCGTCGGGAAGATTGTATTTGCGCTTGAGCAAGGGCCATTGGTCTTCGCGAGGCTCGGGGCGAAAATGCTCGGCAGCCGCCAGGTACGTGACCAGCACGCGCGCCGGATCGAGATCCGGTCGATAGGCAAGCAAGTCGCGCCGGGTAGCTTCCGAGATGCACAAGACCCAGTCCGAAGGGGTCAGCGTCGCCAGCACCTCCCGCATCAGGGTGACGACGTTGGACTCGAACAATTCAGGGTGTAGGAGCGCAATCAGATCGTAGACCGTAAGGAACCGCCGCAAGCGTGGCTGCCTCGTCGTATTGGCGGGCAAGGGAAAGAAGGTCGAATGGTAGATGTCCGCCTCAGCCAGTACAGAGTTGGGAACGACTTCGAGCCGCTTCCTGACCTGCATCATTCCGAAACCGATGCAACCGCGCACCACGCGCCCGACCGTCCAACCGGCTTTCTCCCGAGATGCAGCGTCGACAAGGGCGAACTCCAGCTTGTCCAGTGCCATGCGTGCGGATCCGGATTTGAAGGGAATCCTCGACAGTACCTGTTCTGACCGCAGGTACTGTTCGCACCACACCGAATAGTTCGAGGCACAGAAACCCAAGGTCAGGCTGGGATCCCGAGCCAGGGCTAGCGCGACGTTTTCGACGACGCGAAACACGCCTGTCCGCGATCGCTCTTGGTGGTGTCCAAGACCCAAGACCGCTATGTCGTAGAGAAGCTTCATCTCCGATGGCTCCATTTGGGCGAATGATAAGTCAGGACGCGCTCTTGGGACGGCCTTGGATGATTCCCCGCAAATGCGACACAATCATTTGCTTCTCCACGGCATCAAGCACTCCAAAGGAAAGACAAAACAGGACGTAGAGCCCGGATCCGACAATCACGAGCGCGCCGAGTTGAACGAGATTCTTCGCCCAAGATGCCGAAAGGGTAAAAAACAGCCATAGCAAACCGGCGGCCAAACAGGGTTTGGCGTAGCTCGCCCAAAGGAGGGCAAGACTGCGTATGCCCAGAAGCTTCCGATTCACGCGATGAATGAAGAGGGGTGTCACCACGATTCCACCCGCAAGCAATGCAAGAGCCGGCCCGGAGATCCCGTACCTGGGGATAAGAAGCAAAGCCAGGCCAAGGTTGAGCGCGGCGCCAACCGCGGAGAAGAATGCTGGGATGCTCGGCTTTCCAAGTGCCCCGGCGAAGACGTCTGGGACCGCGGCAAAGGATGCCAGCAGAAACGCCATCGCCATCAATCGAAGCGCGGCCGCACCATGCAAAGCGAATTCCGGTCCCATCCAAAACGCCAAGACCTTCTCCGCGAAGACTATCAGCGCGACGGCCATGGGCAGCACCAGGAGCAACACCGCTTTTGAGACTCTGAGATATAGGTCGTTCAGTCTCTCCCTGTCTGCCCTGAACTCGCTGACCGCGGGGAAAACCGCGGTGGTGACATTGGGAATCACGGTGAGCATTTTTTGAGCCAGGCTTAGCGACACCACGTAATAAGTCACACTCGCGAGCGGCAGAAAAGCCGCGACGAGCAGTTTGTCGAGCTGAAAGACAACATGCCCACTGATGATCGAAATCACCTTCATGGAACTGAAGTGCAGGACGCGCTTGGCGGTTGGGACATCGAACTTCGGCCGAAACGACACGCCGGGCAACAGTCGGCGAGAGACGATAACGAACACCAGGATCCCAATTGCGCTAATCGAGACGTTAAGAGAAATGAGCGCCTTCAGCGAGTACCCCATGGCCAGCAGGACAACTTGTCCCGCGATCGTGGCCGTGCCGAGCACCAGATTCTGTTTCACCAGAATGTCGAACCGCTGAAGTGCGTTGGGTATGGCATTGAAGACGGTGAGGGGCATGTTCACCAGAAAACCCAGGGAGCTCAGGTAGAAGACAAACAGCGTGGCAGAAACAAGATTGACCGGGACATGAAGCAAGCGCGTAACGATGAGGTTGGCCGTGGCGAGGATGATCAGGGTTCCCAGCAGCCCAAGCCCGGTATAGATGACAATGGAGGTCCCAATCACCTTCGAAATGGATTGGAAATCCCGCTCGGCATAGTAGTCGGCGATGTATTTGATCGTCGCCGTTCCCATTCCCAGATCCAGAATGGCGAGGTAGCCAATGACCGCCGATGCCAGGGAAATGACCCCGAAGGCGTCCACCCCAAGGTGGCGCACGATATAGGGAGATGCCGCCAGTGGCAGGACGAGGAACCAAACCTGGGACAAGAAATTCCAGGCGACGTTCTTGAGTAGCGGACTTCCCTTTTGCATCTTCATTGGTCTGGACAGGCGCTCTTGAGGTTGTCGCGATTCAGCCAAGTCGGCGATAGGCCTCGGCTGTCAGTTCGGCCGTGCGCTGCCACGAGTAGGCCTTGACCCGCTCGCTGCCCAGACGTCTCAGCTCGTCGGCGTGCGAGCGAGAATTGAGAATTCGTTCGATAGACTGCGCGATGTCATCCGTCGATTGGGGGTCGAAGTATTCGATCGCCGGTCCGCCCACCTCGGGAAAGGAACTTGCGCGGCTGGCGGCAACTGGACATGCGCAAGCGAAGCTCTCCAGAATGGGAAGGCCAAAACCCTCGTATTCCGAGGGGAACACGAAGACCTCGGCCTCGCGATAAATGATGGGCAAAGCCTCGTCCGCCACATTAGCCTGCACCACGCGATCAAGAACACCCGCCCTGACAAAGATCTCCCGCTCGCTTTCGAGAAGTGCACCCCCGCCAACCAGCGCCAACGAGACCTCGGGGTGGGCGGCCAGCACCGCCGCTGCAGCAAGGCCAAAACGCCGGAAGTTCTTGTACCGATGTCGCAGCCCGACGAACAGCAAGTAGGGGGGCCGAAATGGATGGCTGACCTTGGGTACGTCGGCGAATGCCCGGCAATCGATGCCGAGAGGTGTGGTGACAACCCGTGACGCTGGATAGTCATAGAACTCCACGAGATCACGGGTCGTGGACTCCGAAATAGAAAGAACCATGTCCGAAGCATGAACGACTTCACGCTTCCGCCGGTGCGGGTTTCCCTCGGGAAAGTAGTGGGGAAGTAGTTCGGGAATCATGTCGACCACTGTGCAAACGGTTGGGTGCCGAACCGGGTACGGTGCCGCGTAGTAGGTGCGATGGAGGATGTCATATTGGTCGATGACACCTTGGAGCAGATCGTTTCCTCGAAGCGCTAGGTAGTAGAACCATCGAAAGACTGGATGCGCGGACAACATCGTGGCCCCTCGGTGACTCGACAAGCCTGCTGCGACGGCGTATTCGTTGTCCACCCATGGAAGGTGCAGCACGGGGTCGACGTTGAGCGAAGGCAATCGCCGAATCAATTCGGCGTAGTACCGGGAAATTCCCCCATAGCGCTGGTGCCGAAAGGCCTGCGTATCGAAGAGCACCCTTATCGATCCCAAGTGGACCCTATCCTATGCGCTCGACGATGCGCGTGATTGTCCGTCCAGCTCTTGGGCGGGCGGACCGTGATTTCACTCATGAGGTCGATACATACATTACTTTGGGGTGGTGACACAGCCCTGCCCTGATTCGCTCGCGCGGCGGGAAATATACGCTTGCCCACCGCTTAGGGAAAGCGGCATAAGGAGGTTCACGCGAGGATCCGCACAACAAATTGTTCGTCCGAGAGCCAACCCCATGAGCATGCGTACCGCGTTGATAGTCGGAGTTTCCGGACAAGACGGTGTCTTCCTGGCCCGGCACCTGCTCTCTCTCGGGTATCGGGTGGTTGGCTCGACTCGGCGGCTTGACGACGAGCCCGCGGCCCGGCTAGCGGCATCTGGTCTCCTCGATCGCATCCGGCTGGTGACGCTGGATACCTGTAATCCTACCGCAGTCTTGGAGCTTATGAAGGAAGTTAAGCCCCAGGAGATCTACAACCTCGCGGGCCAGTCCTCCGTCGGATCTTCGTTCCAATCGCCCTACGAGACCGTCGAGAGTGTGACCCGGGGAACCCTGTCCCTGCTCGAGGCGGTCCGCTCGATCGCGCCCGAGGCTCGCTTTTTCAATACTGGCTCCAGCGAGTGCTTTGGCAACACCCCCATGCCAGCGACCGAGTCGACGCCCTTTTCGCCGCGCAGCCCATACGGCGCCGCCAAGGCGGCCAGCATGCACCTCGTGTCCGTGTACCGGGCTTCCTATGGCCTTTTCGCTTGTTCGGGCATCACGTTCAACCACGAATCCCCGCTTCGCCCTGCCCGATTCGTGACGAGAAAAGTCGCGACCTTCGTGGCCAAGCTCGTTCAAGGTGGCCCGCAGGTGCTCAAGGTTGGGGATCTGTCGATCCAGCGCGATTGGGGCTGGGCGCCCGAGTACGTCGAGGGCTTCCACGCGATGTTGCAGGCCAGCGAACCGCGCGACCTCATCCTGGCCACGGGCACATCCGCGACCCTTGCCGAGTTCATCGCTGCGTGTTTCAAGAGCGCCGGACTCGACGAGAAGAACCACGTGGAATCCGACCCCTCGCTCTTTCGGCCCTCCGAAATCAGAGTCAGCGCCGGAAATCCCTCCGCCGCCAAAGAAGCTATCGGCTGGCAGGCAAAGATGCACATGCTCGATATTGCCGCGGCCCTGGTGCGGCACGAGTTGGAACGGCACTAGCTCCGAAGTCTACATCTGGCGAATGGCAGCGAGACGTGCGCGAATCGCTTGACCGACGACCGCGGGCGAAAAGTCCCTGCGGATGTCGGCGCGACCGGCCGCGGCCAGGTGGCGATAGAGCTCCCGATCGGTCGCTACTCGCACCATGCATTCGGCGGCATGATCGACGTCTGGATCGGCCCAGGTGTTGCCTTTCTTGTACGGCCCATGATCCGCGTCGAGCGTCACCAGCTTGTATTTCACCGGCAGGGAATTCCACGGGGTCATGAAGTCCATATTGCTGGACCAGCCCGTGGCAATCACCGGTTTGCCAAGAACCATCGATTCCGCCAGTGTCAAACCGAACCCTTCCGATCGGTGCAACGAAACGTAGCAATCGACGGAGTTGCACAGCGCATTGACCTCAGGCCGGTCCAGGTAGCGCGACATAAGAACAACGGACGAATCGCGCTGGGCCATGTTCAAGATCTCCTGGCCGTCCTGCTGAACTTTGTCCGCGTTGATAACCTTCAGGACCAGCCGCGCGTCTTTCGGCAGCGACGATTTCGCGCGCAGAAACGCCTCGATGAGAGCGGACGGGTTCTTCCGCTCAAGGACGCTGAGCGCATCGAACATGAAGAGAAACAGAAACCCTTCACTCGGCAGACCAAGTTCCGCGCGCCCAATACCAGGCGGCACCTTGAGGTCGATACAATACGGAATCCGGGCCACGGGTTTGCGCGCCTTCTTCGAGAAGGCCTCAAGGCAGAAGGTCGATGGCGCCCAAACCTCGTCGAGAAAATCGAACGCCTTGAGTTGCTCGTCAGGTAGGTCGGGAAGCTCCCAGTTCCAGTAGCCGACGTTGTACCGTCCTTCAAAGAATGGGCGGCTCAGCTCCGCGGCGGCGAATGGCACCTGATCCGCGTTCACGTGGAGCAAGTTGACGGCGTACTTTTGCCCGCGCGGCAAACTGTCATCCACTTGCTCGCCCATGCGCGATTGGGCGCCCTTGCGGTAGTCGACCAGCGAGAACGGAATGCCAGAAGCGGTTGCCGCGCGCATGGTCGAGCGCGCCGCCTCGCCTACCCCGAGTTCGGCGTGAAGATAGCCGACGATGTTCAGCCCTTGGGGAAACCTCGCGCGGCCCGGATCCGTCCGCGCGGAGGGCGCTTCGGACTTGACGTAGGCCTGCCTGAAAAGCCAGCCGTGGATCTTTTGCCGTGTCTGCAGCGGCAGAAACGCATGCGTGAGGTCTTTCCAGCGCCAAGCGAACTGGTAGAGCGACTTCGCGAAAGCGCCGGATGGCTGGGGCGAAATTTCGTTTTCACGCGGGACCAATCCGGCCCGCATCGGCGCCAGGAAGTACTCTGGGATGCCCGCCAGTTCGCCGGCGCTGGCGACGAACCATTCCGCGTATCCCCGCGCGTGCGTCCCGAGGACATCGGGGAACTGCCGCTTGAGACCAATGTCCATCGGCGTGTGATAGACCTCGTACGCAAGTCGAGTGACCAAGGGCGAAGAGCGGCCTTCCGACTCGGCGGGCTCATTCAGCCATTTCTGGAATCCGTTCCAGTCGGAGCCAAAGGCATCTCGATTCTCGCGGTAGAGCTTGCGCGCTGCACTCGGAATCGGGGTACCATCGGGAAACTTCGCGTGGGCATAGGGGGTTGCTTTGTTGCCTGGATAGCCGTGCTTCTTCAACTCCACGGCGTAGTCGGTGCAAAGTTCTCGCACCGCCGGCGCTACGCTGCCCAGGGTGAACCGGTCCTGGTGCTTGCTGAACACCCCGCGGTCGGGGTCGAACCCGGAAAAATGGTAAAAGGTTAATGGCGTTCCGTTGACCAGGTAACCCTCGCCGGTCTTTTCAACCCGGCGCCCGTGCAGGTTCCAGTAGGCGACATTCCAGCTTGGATCTCGGTTCACGTAAACGCCCTCGCAGAGCATGGGCGCAAGGTCCATCCATTTCTGATCCACGAACAAACCTCGCTCGAAATCGACAACGCAGTCGCGCAGGAGCCGCTCCTGCCACCACTTCATCAGTCGCTCCGAGCCCGGCGTCCGTCGCACCCCCAGGTATCCGAGGTTGTGCACACCACAGCGCATGATGTCCTGCTCGCTTGGGCGCTTGTCGTCGTTCGTGGGATCTGTAAGGTGGGGCGTCAGCAACACCGCGTGCGTTTCCAGCAGCTGCATCATTTCATCGAGCGATCGGTAGATGCGGATGTCGGGATCGAAGTAGATGACTTGGTCGTAGCCGTACTGGGTGAGCAGCTTTTCGATCACGAAGGGCTTGATGGCCGTACTGATCTCCAGAAGCGTGTACTGGAAGACGAAGCGTTCGAACTCCGGGATCGGGAGTTCAGAAAGGGGAATGACACGAAACCCATCGCCCACCGCCTCGGAGCCGTCTGGCTCATCACACAGCGCCAGGAAGCGGTCTGCGTTCGGCGCAAAGGTCGTCACGCTGTCCATGAGCGAACGGACAAAATGCATGTAGTTCTTCGCGGCGATCGTGAAGATGCACGTCTTTGGCGTTGTCGTTGGCGACATGGCGGAAGTAAAGCCTGGGCAGGCCTAGACATTCAACCTCCAAGGGATGGAAATCGCAGCTCGTGCCACATCGGATAGCCGGCTGAGAACGGTCGACGAGAGCCAGCGGTCGAGATACTCTTGCCGGATCCCCGTGTCCACTCGCCACCGTCACCTCGCCGTCCTGGCCATCTCGATCATCGCGCCCAGCGTAAAGGCCGGGCCGCTCGATGACGCCCACGTTGCGGACACCGGATTCTCCGGGCCAACGACTGGTGACCTCACCGCGGTGTACTGGAATCCGGCCGGCCTCGGGCTCTTGCAGGGACCGCAGATGATGGTGGGTGGGGCCTGGCAATCGACGTCGGTTTCCGTGGCCCGTACCTCGATCGATCCGACGACCGGCGCCAACCCAGGCGCAACGACGTTCCCCACGGCCTCGGGCAGCGGCACCCTGCAACCCTTCCGCTTGCCGCCGGGACCGTCGGGCTTTTTCGGCATCGGCGCCGGCATCGGCCGCCGTTTCGGCATCGCGATGGCCCTGTATTCGCCGTTTTCGTCCAAGCTGACCATGGCCCCAACCGCCGACGGACAAGAGCCCGCGCGCTACCACCTGGTCAGCATGGATTTCAACCACATCGCCACGGCCATCGGGCTTGCAATCCATGCCTCGGATTCGATTCAGATCGGCGTCGCGCCCGGCCTGCTTTGGTCCACGGCCCACCTGGTCTTCGACGAGGACACGGCCCCTGGCACCGGCGAAAATTCCGCCGCAGCGGCCCGCTACGACCTGGCCACGAGAGGCATCCTCCTTCCCTCTTATTTCATCGCCCTCGGAGCCCATTACCACCACGGCAGATTCGACCTCGGACTTTCCTACACCAGTTCACCGCTCGGCACGAGCGGCGCCGTCAACCTGCCCTTGGACAACACCCAGATTGGCCTTCCTAGCAACCTGGCCGGAGGCCCGGGCCTTTGCCCAGCGACCTCGACGAATTGCCTGGCCGGGCAGATGAGCTATCGCTTGCCTTCCATCTACAACCTCGGGGCGAGATGGCAAATCGCCAAGAATTGGTACGCAAGCGGCATCGTGCGCTGGATACGCAATGGCGAACACGACAAGATCACGATTCTGGTCGTTGGGCCAGCCTCGCAGACCGTCCTCGGGTCCAGTGTCCCCGACCACGTGGTGCTTTACCGTGGCTTTCAAGACAGCTTCGATTTGCGCGGGCGCGTGGTCTACGAAACCAAGCAATTTCGAGTCGGCGGCACCTTGCGCCTGGAAACCAGCGCCGTGCCTGCCAGCCACGTGAACGCGGCGGCCATCGACGGTCCCAAGCTAGAGCCATCGCTGGCCGTGGACATGCGAATCTGGCGGCAGATCCGCGTGAGCGCGGGCTACGCTTTCACCTGGATGTTTCCCGTCGATACAGGTGCCTCGGTTTTCGATCCCACGGCCGCCTCCGCCTGCGCCAGCGCCGGTGGAGATCTGAACGCGCCCGCGTGCCAGGCGCGCATGAACGGCCAGGCCCGCCCGAGCGCGGCCGGGACCTATCATCTTTGGCGGCAAACCCTCTCGGTGCTCACCACCATCGGATTCTAGGCCCATGCGTCGCACTCCACTTTTCTTGCTGCTGCTCGCCTCGTGCGGATCGGATCAGTCGTTCGTCTACGATCTCGAACCCATCCAGCTCGCACGCGCGCCCATCACTCCAGGCGGAGAAGCCTTGGGTGGCCTGTTGGCAAATGTCACCACCTCGGCTGGGATCCAGCCGCTGCTCGTCGATTCGGCGTACCCGATCAACAGTCTCGCCCCAGCGGGGTGCGCGGGCGGCGGCACACCAGGATGGACGTATACCGGCAACATGGATCTACGCGACGGGAGCCCGGCAGCGCCAGTGCGCGCCTCATTCGACAACGTCGGTCTTTTCGACCTTTGCCCGGGCCCCACGGGCGACGCCACGACCCAGCCCGCGGGTGTCATGGGCGGCCCCTTGCTGGCGAATTTCTCGGTTGGCTTCGTCTTTCCACGAAGCGCGGATCCACTCGCGACCGCGACCATGAGCTTATGGCCGAGCTTCCCGGGATCCGACGATCAGTTGGCCCAGGACGGATTCGTGCCTCTTCGCTTCGACGTGCGCGGCGGCGCCAACGCTGGCCAGGGCACGGGCGGCACGGGCGGCGAGGCATCGCTGACGCTATCCAACGCCCGCGTCGTGCTGGCGGCTTGCGCGGCGCCGCGCGACTTTTCCACGAGCGAACCGGTGGAAACTTGCGCCCCTGGAGAGGCCACTCTGAAAGCCAGCGGGCAGGAGCTCTTGCTGGCCGTCGGCACAGGTGAGGGACCGCTCATTCTCAGCCAATCCGCTTGGAACCGTATCGCCGCTCAGCTGGGCGTAGCGAGCGATGCGGGAACCGCTGGCGATCTATTCACGCCCTTTTCGGCCACGCCCACTCCCGCGCACTTTCTCACCCTGCCAAGACTCGCGATGTTTCAAGGCATCACCACCGACACCACCTGGACGGGCGCCTGCACAGAACTGGCGCGCGCCCGCCGCATCGAGTGGGTACTTGCCAACCAGGATACGGGCGCCTGTTTCCAGCCCTGCGACGCCAGCAGCGGCCAGGCGCTCACAACCCACTCCTATCTCGAACTCGGTGGCCCGCTCGATCTCGCCGTGATCAGCGAAACCAGTACCCTCATCCAATCGCTCAACGCCGACACGCCACCCAACCCACAGATCGACGGCATTATCGGCGCCGGAACCCTGGCAGGCACACGCATGCGCCTCGACTATCCGTCGACCCCCCAAGGGCGAGTCATCGCGGCCTGCGAGAACGGCAGCACGCGCGACCAATGTTGGCCCGCCCCCAGCTGCCCAGGGCTGTCGGCGAATGGTCAGAAGCACGTCTGCTTTGGGCAACCTGCCCGCGGATGGGCGCCGGTGTGCCCGTAGCGCCTGCGGACCTAATTCCTTGCGGCCTTGCTCTCGAGAGTCATGACCTGGTCTTCCAGGTGCTGGATGGTCGACCGCAAGGTGACGACCTCGTCGTGGGTCGCCAGACCAAAGGCGCCGGCCGCGAGACGGCCTGCCTTGTCCAGGCCCGATTTCACCGAGCCGCCCACGCTGATGGCCTTCATGGCCGCGTTCATCAAGCGTGGATCGCTCACCAGTTTGGATACTTTGGGATTGCCCGCCAGTTTGAACGCCTGGCCAACAACGACATCCTTGATCGACTTCAAGACCGCCATGATGGGTGGGTTCTGCCACGAGTGCCGAATTCGGTCAACGCGCCCTTGCATCGATGTTCGCGTCCGCTGTCCGAATCTTGGCGATTCGTGCTAGAGCCTGTCATCCCGAATGGAGATCCTAAGCAGTCCCCTCGGCAAACTCGTCCTGTCGCTGGCCTTGCTCGGTGCCATCGCGCCCATCGTGGTTCGCTTTTTCCGCGGCACCTGGGCCGAGCTTGAAGCCGAGGCAACGGCAACGCGCAAGGCGCGGGGCGAGCACGCCCGCCTGGACGCCCGCGTGCCCGTCACCTTCGTCCTCGGTGCGCTCTCCCTGCTTCTCATCAACTACTACGGTTCGCACGATTTCTACGATCAAAACATCCAACCCTTGTTGCAAAACTACGCCGACGGCCACCCCGACACGCTCGACTTGGGCACCTACCGGGATCTCTACTGGCGCGTGTACTGGGGACTGTCGCGCTATGGGGCGTACCTGTTGCCGCTGGCCGTGTGGCCCTTCGTATTCAAGGAAAGCCCGCTTGACTTGGGCCTGCGTATTCGCGGATTTCGCGAACACGCTTGGATCTACCTGCTCTGCCTGGTCATCGTGATACCGACGTTGGCGGTGGTTTCGCGCACGCCCGAATTCAACCACTACTACCCCATGTACCCCGGTGCGGCCCGATCGTGGATCGACTTCTGGGTGTGGGAAATCATCTACGTCGGCCAGTTCCTCAGCCTGGAGATCTTCTTTCGCGGCTTTTGGCTGCGGGGCGCGCGGGCGCTGGGCGTGGGCGCCATTTTCTCCATGGTCGTTCCCTACGTGATGATCCACTTTCCCAAGCCCTACCTCGAAGCCTGCGGCGCCATCGTGGCCGGCGTGGTCCTGGGTTCGCTGTCCATGAAGACGGGCAGCATCTGGGCCGGCTTCCTCATCCACTCGACCGTGGCCATCCTGATGGACCTGCTGGCCCTGGAGCAGCGCGACCGCATGCCCACGCACTTCGGCCCCTACTCGCCCACGCAGCTCAAATTCCCCTTCACGACCCACGTGCTTTGGAGCGTGTGGGCACTCGCTCTCGCCGGCCTCGTCCTGCTGCTGCGCCGACGGCGGCACCTGGCCAGGCGGTAGAAACCCTCTCGTCCCATAGGTCTGAACTTCGTCTATTCGGCTTGGTGCTGGCCGCGCTCGGCCTCCGTCTGTTCCGCCGCAACGATCTGCAGGGCTGGAGCCGCCACGGTTACCTGGCGCTGGTGGTCGTGGCCACGGCACTGGTGCTGCCGGCTGCGGACTTCGGCGGCAAGATGGTGTACGGTTCGCGCTTTTTGCCGTTCTAGAGACTATCGAGCGTCAATGCGGTAGTCGAATTTCAAGCCGCTCGAAGGCGGGAAGGTGGCCGCGCGGGTGGCCTTTTCGATGCACGCGGCGAGCGGCGTGTTGGCGATTTTGCCCCCCAACTGCACGTCGGTGACAGCGCCGCCCTTGCTCACCGTGATCTTCAATTCGGCGATGCCCTGCTGACCCAGGCGCTGCGCGCAGGAGTTGCTGCGAGTCTTGACGACCGCCATGACTTTTGAAATGTCTGCGGCCGACAGCGAGGGCGGTGGCGGCGGGGCTTCGCGCTTGGGCGGCGGCTCGGGTTTGCTTTTCTGCACGTCCTTCAGCAGGGCGTCCAGATCCTTGCTGTCGCGCTTCTTACCCTTGCTGCCCGAGACCCCGTCCGCCATCAGGTCGTCGAGCGAATCCTGCGATTTGGACGCCGCTGGCTTGGGAGCGGGCTCGCTCTTCGCGACCGCTGCGGGCTCACTCGGAGCCGGCTTTGACTTGCCACTCGGAGCAGAAGCCTTGGCTGCGTTCGCCCCTTCGCCATTATCGACCGCGAAGGGATCCTGGTAGTCGGAAGCCTTGCGCGTGCCCGCGGCCGAGGCGACCTTCGCGGCGCCCTTGCCGTGCTGGGACCGCGCGACCGGATACTCCGCTGCCCTCGCGACATCCTCTCGTGCTGGCGCCACGGCGGCGGCATGCTTCACTCCGACTGGTTTTGCAGGCGCTGGGGCAACGACGGGTTGCTCCGGTTCAGGCTTGACCGCGGCTGGGACCACGACGGGCTTGACCGCGGCTGGAACGACGGCAGGCTTGGCCGCGGCGATCGGCACCTCGCCCTGTTCTTCGCCGGCGGGCGTCTTGGCTGCGCCAGTGGCCACCACCGGCGCGGGGGCGGGGGTAGGCTCGGGCGTGGGTGCGGGCTCGGGTGCGGGCACAACGGCGCTTGCTGCTGGCCTGCGATTCTCCACGAATTTCGGCGTGGACATGCCAAGCATCGGAGCCACGCGTTCGACGAGTGCGAAGGCTTGGTCGGTCAGCACTGGCCCCGCGGCGACGCCACCCGCGAACATGAATAGGCACAAAAACAGCAACCAGCCCCACCGCCGCTTGTCCTTGGGCTGAGGCTGCTCGGGCAGGGTGATGCGCCCCATGAAGACGGGCAGGTTGAGATCAGGTGGAGGCGCCTTGGGGTCTGATGGGGGATTTGGAGGATTCACGAACTGGATACTAGCCGAAAAAGGCGCCGCAACGACTGTAATGACTGTTGTGAAGGGCACGGCGTGCAGTGCTACACCTGCCACCTTGCGCGCTCTGTGGCGAATCTCCTACTTCGTGACCTTGGCATCTTCGACGATGGCCGAGAACTTGTAGCCGCTGCCGAAATCCTTGTCAGCGTGAACCGTGCCTTCGACCAGAACCACGCTGCCGACGGTCGCCACGTCCTCGGTGGTGACGGTCAGGTCGTTGTCGTTCTTGTCGGCCGAGCCGGATCCGTCGCGCACGTGCAGCCAGTTCTTGCCCATGATGCCGGGCAGAACCTTGACCACCTTGGCGTGAACGCGCACGGGCTTGTTGTCAAGCGACGCCTTCTTGGCAAAGACCTCGGCGACCGTGGCGGCAGCTGGGCCGGTGGCGCGGGCGACTGCGATGGGACCGATGTCGGCTGGAGGCGCGGACGCGGGCCTTATCCCACCGTGCGGCTCGGCCATCTGCCCGTGCGGAGACGGTGCGGGTGCTCCGGCAGCCGCGGGAACGGCGGCGGCGGCGCCCGAACTACCCAGGATGCCAAAGACGATGTGCTCGAACTTCCGGTTCAGCGTCTTGCTCTCGAATCCATCCATGGGCATGGCGTGCGACACGACCGCGTTGTCGCCGTTCTTGAGCTCGCACTTCGGCACTGCGGCCCACTGTTCGCCACCCAAGGCGTCGAGGCGCAGGTAGCTGTAGGTACCGGCATCGATGCGCTCGAGGACTTTGCCCGCTACGGTCATACTGGCCCCCTGACCGGCGCCAGACGCGACCGCCGCTAGCGGCGTGGCCGAGGACGGCTTGGCGACCAAAGCGGGTTTGTGATTGCACGCCAAAAGGAACAATGCGGCGGAAAGCAGAATTGAAGAGCGCATGGGTCTGAAATCGTGACGGGTTCCCGCGGCAGCGGCAAGAAGAAAGATCTGCCCATCCGCCGGCGCCTTCGCGCGCTGGCCACTCGCCCAGCTCGTACCCATGGTCGCAAAAAAAAGAGCGCCGCTGTCTCACTTGAGGACTACCCACGCCATGCAGCGGTGCCTGCGGCGTGAACAGCGCGCGCCGGATGGGCTCTACTGAGTGATGGCGGTCAGTCCTTCGACGCAGAAGTCCCAAGGCACCGCTGTCGGGGGCGCTGCCGGAATCTGGAATTGCAGCAGGATAAGCGTCGTCGGATCCCAGGTCTCCTTGGTCTCCCAAGTTGCCTGTCCGAATCCGGTATCGGTGAAGAGAATCGTTTGCTGTCCCGTCGTCAGGACCTGCTCGAAATAGGGATTGTCGTTATTGTTCTTGGTGGTGAAGGCAACGCGGAGCCCAGTTCCTGCGGGGATCTTCGTTCCCGTTAACTGGAAACAGAATCCTTTGACCCCGTGTGAAGTTGCATTGTAGGGCTGCTGTCCACCCGTATCGTTCAACTCTAGCGCGATGCCGGCACCCCAGCCTTTGGCGGAGGTTCCGGTCGTTCCCGTTGTACACATATTGCCGCTGGTGTTCGGGAAGCCCGTCGTCGATGGGGGCTGGGTCTGGGCCGAGCAGCCGACATTCTTCAGATCGACACAGTCGCTGTAGTAGAACCAGTTGCCGTTGATTCCGACGGAATTGATTGGCACATGTCCCGTTGCGTCTGGGGTAATCGCGACACCCGGGCAACCGGTTCCGGTGCCCGTCGAGCCACCGCTGCCGGTCGAACCTCCCGCTGCGGTCGAGCCGCCGCTCGATGTCGCCCCACCCGAGCCGGTAGCGCCGCCGTTTGCCGTCGAGCCACCCGCCACAGTGGCACCGCCACTACCTGTCGCGCCGCCACTCGACGTGGTGCCGCCGCTGGAGGTCGATCCGCCCGAGCCGCTCTTGCCGCCTGCTGCGGTCGAGCCACCGGCCGAAGTGGTGCCGCCACTCGAATTCGAACCACCGGTCGAGCTAGCTCCGCCGGAACTTGAGGCGCCGCCGCTGGACGTGACACCACCAGAACTGGAAGCGCCGCCGTTTGATGTGACACCGCCGGAAGCGGACGTCCCGCCAGCCGATGTGGTACCACCGGAAGCCGAAGTACCACCGGTTCCACCAGAAGTTCCGCCCGCCTGCGAGGAGCCGCCTGCCCCACCCTGACCGCCACTCTGGACCACGCCGCCGCTGCTCGAACAACCAGCCCATGGGGCCAGCAAAATCGCCAGGGCGGGAAAAAGCATCTTTTTCATTCAAGGTCTCCTTGTCGGACGGACAACACGATCAAGTCCGGCACACCAGGCGGACTACCACTAGCCAGCGTCTAGCACAGATCGGCCACGTTTTCCCATACCCTCTAGTGCCGTCCGCCAGAAGATCGGCCATCAGTTGGCGAACGAGGCGCCCGTCCGGCAAGGCGCGACGAGGGCGCATACTTGACGTATGTAACCGAGGAGCAACGCAGCCGGACGGGATGGATCGTCTGCCAAATGCTGGTTGAAATTCTGGCGGACGGCACTAGATAGGGAGACAACGCGACCTATCGTGACGGCCAGTAACCGAGAGCCCTACCCGCGCTGCAGGAATGTCAGCGAGGACTGGGTCCACTCGATGATCGGCGTCCACCAGATGCCGAACAGGAGCAGCGCGGCCGAGAAGGCGCCGAGCATGATCTGGTAGCTCACCTTCGGACGCACAACCAGTTTGCCCTCGGGCTCGTCGATGAACATGGCACGCACGATGCGCATGTAATAGTAGAGCGACACAGCGGTGTTGAGCGCGGCAACGATGGCGAGCGCGACGTACCAGCCTCCGCCGTCCTCGGAGTAGTGGTTCAGCACGGCCACGAACAGGTACCACTTGCCGGTGAAGCCAGCCAGCGGCGGCAGTCCGGTCAGCGAGAACAGGAAGACGGCGAAGGTGATGGCCAGGAGCGGATGGCGCCGGACCAAACCCTTGCAGTCGGCGATGGTTTCCGAGCCTGTCGCCTGGCCAATGGCGATGACCGCGAGGAAGGCCCCCAGGTTCATGACCAGGTAGACCAGCATGTAGATCATCACGCTCTGCACGCCGAGCAGCGAAGCCGCGGAAAGCCCCATCAAGGCGTAACCTGCGTGCGAAATCGACGAGTAGGCGAGCAGGCGCTTGAGGTTGTTCTGGTGAAGCGCGGTGAAATTGCCCAGGGTCATGGTGACCGCGGCGAGCACGCCAACCACGGCAGGCCAGGGTACGTCGGTTAACCCGCGCGCGACGCCCTCGGCCCCAGCACTGCTAGCCAGTGAACTGTAGAGCACGCGAATGGCGAGAGCAAAACCCGCCGCCTTGGGTCCGACTGAAAGGAACGCGGTGAATGGCGTGGGTGCGCCCTCGTACACGTCGGGACACCACATGTGCCAAGGCACCGCCGCGATTTTGTAGCCGATGCCACACAGGACGAAGATGACCGCGACCATCAAGGCCACGCGCAAAGCGGCCTGGCCACCTGCCGCCGCCGGCATGGCCAGGTGGTCGAGGCGCGCGCCCAGACCGACAAGACTGGTGCTGCCAGTCAAGCCATAGATGTAAGAAAGCCCGAACAGCATGATGCCCGAGGCGACGCCGCCGTAGATCACGTATTTCAGCGATGCCTCGGCGGCGCGGCGATCGCCTGGCTTGTAGCCGGCGATGGCGTAGCTCGGCAGCGAGACCATTTCGACCGCGAGGTAGAGCATGAGCAAGTCGAGCGAGCTGGCCATGAGGAACATGCCGAGCACAATCGACAGCAAGAGCGCATAGAAGACGCCCAGGCGAAACGGTCCGAATTCGGTCGCGCGTGCGGCGATGAGTACGGTCAGGATCCCGGCAGCGAGGAACAGCCACTTGAAGAAGGTGGCGAAGGGATCGCTGGCGATCATCCCATTGAACATCGTCCGGCTCTCGACGTGCTGAAAGCTGAGGCAGCCGGCCGCGACGGCGAAACAGGCCAGCACGCCCAGGGTCAGGATGAGCACGCGATGACGGCTCTTTTTCCAGCCGACATCCAGCAGGAAGAGCAATAGCACGCCCACGCTCAGCACCAGCTCTGGCCTGAACCAGGATGCGCTTGCGATGTTGAACTCGGTAGTCGTCATGGGTTCCCTTCGGGCCGGGAATGGTCACATCGGCTTGAGGCCGCTGATGAGCTGGATGAGCGTCGGGTTGATCACCGACAAAATGGCCTGCGGGTAGAAGCCAAGCACGATGGCGATGGCGCCGAGTGGATAGAGCACGATGCGCTCGCGCCAGACCAGATCGGGGTAGTCCTTGTAGATCGGATTCAGCTTGCCCAGGAAAGCGCGGTGAATGGCCCATAGGTAGTAGGCCGCGGTGATGATGACCGCCGTGGCCGAAATAGCTGTGAAGAGCATATAGGTGGGGAACGAGCCCGAGAGCACCAGGAACTCTGAAATAAAGCCGCACATGCCGGGCAAGCCCAGCGAGGCGAAGAAGGCTAGACCGGTCATAGCCGAGTACTCAGGCATGGCCACGGCGAGCCCGCCGAAGCGGCCAATCTCACGGTGGTGGGCGCGGTCATAGATGACGCCCACGATAAGGAACAACATGGGCGAGACAATGCCGTGGGAGAACATGTTGAACACAGCACCGGAAATCCCGGCCGGGGTCATGGCTGCCATGCCGAGCAGGGTAAAGCCCATGTGGCTGACCGAGGAGTAGGCGATGAGTTTCTTCAGATCGTTCTGCGCCAAGCAAACGAAGGCCGCGTAGACGATGTTGATCACGCCGAATAGAGCGATGGCGTTGGCGGCCCACATGGTGGCGTCGGGCAAGAGTGGATAGTTGAAGCGAAGGATGCCGTAGGGGCCCATCTTCAAGAGCACGCCGGCCAGGATGACCGAGACCGGCGTGGGCGCCTCGACGTGGGCGTCGGGCAACCAGGTGTGGAACGGGAACATCGGGATCTTGATGGCAAACCCGATGAACAAGGCAATGAACGCGATCTTGCTGAAAGCAAAGCCGAAGATGGCCGCAGAGTGGGCGAACACGCCTTGCTTGCCTTGCGTGGCCAGGGCCAGCAGGTTGAAGGTGTGACCGCTCGACATGGTACCGTCGGCTAGCGGCGCGGCGTGGCTGTTGTAGTAGATACCGATGATCGCCAGCAGCATCAGCACCGAGCCGATGAGCGTATAGAGGAAAAATTTGATGGCCGCGTATTCCTTGCGTGGCCCGCCCCAGATGCCGATGAGGAAGTACATCGGCAGCAGCATCACCTCCCAGAACACATAGAACAGGAACATGTCGAGGGCGACGAAGGTGCCCATCATGCCGGTCTGCAAGAGCAGCAGCATGCACATGTAGCCCGGCACCATGCGCACCGAGAAGTGCTTGGGGTGATCGCCGTGGCCGCCATCATGGTCGGTCATGCCAGCCATCTCGTTGTACTTGGCGCTGCCCCACCAGGGCATGGACGCGATGAAGGCGATGAACGAAATGAGACCGGTCAGGAGCACCATAGAGATGGAAAGTCCGTCGACGCCCATCAGGTACTCGATGTTGAAGCTCTTGATCCAGGTGAAGTGCTGCTGCATCTGCACGCCCGTCTTGGCCGGGTCGAACCACACCCAGGCCAGGATTGAGCAGCCGAAGGACAGGCCGCTGGCCGCCAGGCCCGTGATGCGCGCCAACTGGTCGAGCGCGTGCCGGGAAAGTCCCAGGAAGTACCTGGCCGCCGTGAACAAAAGGATCACCGCCAACCCGATGAGCGGGAAGAAAGTGGCCCAGGAAAGGACGTTCTGTTGACTGATCATGAGCGCATGTCCCCGGTCGTCGTCACTTGATGATGAAGTTGATGAGCACGATGGCGATGGCGCCCACGAGTGCTCCGTAGAGATAGGTTTGAATGCGGCCGGTTTGCACCCGGCGCAGAATGCTGCCCGCCGACAGTGCCGAGCCCGCGACCAGATTGACCGCTCCGTCGACGAGGTAGCGGTCGATGGCGCCGTCGATGTTGGCGAAGACGCGCGTGACGGCGCCGGCCAAGTTCACCAGGCCGTCGATCAAATTCTTGTCGAACCACGACAACACCCGCGCAATTCCAACCGAGCCGCGTATCACCGTGGCCTGGTACAGCTCGTCCACATAGTATTTGTTGTAGACCACGGTCCAGGCGCGCTTCCAGCGTTCGAGCAGCCGCGCTGGCACGTGGCTTTGGTTGTCCTTGTAGAGCACGCGGGCAAAAAACCAACCAATGACACCGGCCGAGACACCGATGGCCTGGAACAAGAACTCGGTGGAATGCGAGGCCTCGGCGAACTTCACAATCGCGGGCAAGGCCGGCTCTAGCCAGTGCTCGAGGATGGGGGCACTGCCGCTCCACGCAGTCGGGATACCCAGAATGGCCGCCAGCACCGCGCCTGCGGCCAGCGCCGCAAGCACGAGCGTAATCGAAAGCGGCGACTCATGGGGCGTGTGTCCGTGGCCGTGGTGTTCCTCATCGTGCCCATCGCCGTGGCCGCCGCGATACTCCCCGGTGAACGTCATGTAGTAGCTGCGGAACATGTAGAACGACGTCCCGGTCGCCGCGATGATGCCCATGAAGTAGATGAGCTGGCCCAGCCAGGGCGCCGGCATTCCAAGGAACGACATGCTCTCCTGAGTGAAGGCCTTCCATAGAATCTCATCCTTGGAATAAAACCCGCTGGCCCAGGGAAACCCGGCAATGGCCCAACACGCGATGAGGTAGGTCCACTTGGTAGTCGGCATCAGCTTGCCGAGCCCGCCCATCTTGCGCATGTCCTGCTCGTGGTGGCAGCCAAGGATCACCGAGCCCGAACCGAGGAACAGCGTCGCCTTGAAGAAGGCATGGGTGAGCAAGTGGTAGGCGCCGGCCCAGTAGGCTCCCACGCCGACGCCGATGAACATGAAGCCAAGCTGCGATACCGTCGAGTAGGCCAGCACCTTCTTGATGTCGTACTGGAAGAACCCAATGCTGGCTGCAAACAGCGCGGTGAGCGCGCCAATGAAGGCGACCCAACCCATTGCAGTCGGCGACAGTGCGAAAATGAAATTCAGCCTCGCCACCATGTACACGCCCGCGGTGACCATGGTCGCGGCGTGGATAAGGGCTGACACCGGCGTCGGGCCGGCCATGGCGTCGGGCAACCACACGTGCAGGGGCAGCTGTGCACTCTTGCCCATGGCGCCGACGAAAAGCAGAATGCCGATCATGGCCAGAAGGCCGAAGCCGAAAAGCGTCTGGTGCTTGAGGTGTTCGGCCACGCCCGTGCTGGTGATGACGATCTGATCGCGCAGCTCGCGGAAGTTCAAAGTAGGACCAACCTTGACGTGGCCACTGTCGTGCTCTGCCGCCGGCTCTCCCGCTTCGTGCCCTGCATTCGCCGTCGTGTGCAGGCTGGCCATGTCGGTTTCGGCATAGGTCAACTTGCCTTCCGGTCCCTTGTGCCACGCCCCGCCCAGCGCCCAGAAAAGCAGGAACAAACCCAGCACAAAGCCGAAGTCGCCGAAGCGATTGACCACGAAGGCCTTCATGCCGGCCGCGGCCTTCTGCGAATCTGTGTACCAGAACGCAATCAGCAAGTAGCTGCAAAGGCCCACGCCTTCCCAGCCGAAAAACATCAGCACGAAATTGTCGCCCATCACGAGCAGAAGCATCGAGAAGACGAACAAGTTCAAGTATGCGAAGAAACGCCAGTACGACGGTTCGTCGGCCATGTACCCGGTCGAGAACACGTGGATGAGGGTTCCGATGAAGGTGATGATGAGGGTCATCATCATGCTCAGCGGATCGAGCGCGAATCCCAGATCCACCGACACCTTGCCGGCGGTGAAGATGTTCCACAGGGTGTCCTGCAAGAAACGGTGTTCGCCGTCCAGACCAAACAGGGTTGCGAAGGCTACGCAAGCCACGGCAAACGAGGCGACCATGGCGCCAATGCTGATGCTGTGAACCAGTCCCTTGCCGAACCGGCGCTGCAGGCGTACGCCCATGGTCGCGTTGATGACCGCGCCCACGAGCGGGAAAAACGGGATGAGCCACAGGTAGCTCGCGGCTTGCGTGGCGAGCGGGGCCAGATGATGTGCAGCGTGTTGCAGTTCCATGATGAGTTCCGCTGCCCTATTCCTTCAGCGTCGTGACTTGCGACGCATCGATATTGCGCAACATCTGGTAGAGAGCGAGGATGATGGCCAGGCCCACGGCGGCTTCGGCCGCGGCGAGCACGATCACGAAGAGCCCGAACACCTGGCCCGAAATGCCGCCCGCCACGTAACGGCCGAAGGCCACCAAATTGAGGTTGGCGGCATTGAGGATCAGCTCGATGCCCATGAGCACGGCGACGGCGTTGCGCCGGGTGACGACGGCAAGCATGCCAAAGCCGAAAAGCAGGGCGCCAATGACGAGAAAATGATTGAGCGTCAGATGTGCCATGTTTGCTTTCGCCCACTAGCCGCGTGCGGAGCCTGCCGGCTCTGCCGGCAGCGCAGCATCGCGGGAGGGTTTGGGGACCCTCCCAGGGTCCCCATCTTGATCAGATTTGACTTCCTTGCGGGCAATGACGATGGCGCCGACCATGGTCGCGACCAGCACGACCGACGCGATTTCGAATGGCAGTAGCCAGGTGCCAAGCAGGCCGTTGCCGATGGCGGCCGCGGTTTCGGTCACGGGCGCCTGGTCGGTCAGCTTCCACGGCGCCCAGATGGCCACGAAGCACAACAGCGTTGCCGTGACGAAAAATACCAGGTACCCGCCGACGAGACCCATGCTCCGGTTCGAGACGTTGATGTCCTGGATGTGGCTGGTGAGCATGACCGCGAAGATGATGAGCACGAGCACGCCGCCGATGTAGACGAGCACCTGCGTGACAGCCACGAAATCCGCGGACAGCAGCACGTACATTCCGCCCACGCCGACCAGGCAGGAAAGCAGACCCATGGCGCTCCAGAAGATGTTGCGCGACAGAGCCACCGAGGCGGCACCGACCAAGGTGGCCAAGGCAAGGAACACGAAGACAACGAACTCGGTTTGCATGACCTAGTCCTTCTTGGGTCCATCAGGGACAAGAATAGAGGCGGGCGCGATCCACGAGGCTTCCGCCATCTTCTTGCGCAGGATTTCGCCCACCGGAGCGCGTGGCGCATCTTGGCCCTTGACCGGCCGGTAGAACGGCACTGGCTTTTCCGGGTCAGGCACCCAGCGGAACACCAAGCTGTCAACGGACTTCATGGTGGATTCGAACTCGCGCGTGTGCTGAATAGCGCCGGTCGGGCAAGGCTCGACACACAGGCCACAGAACATGCACTTCGATTCGTCCACGTCGAACTGGGTGATCACCCGCTGCTTGGGATTGGTCGGATCTTTGTCGGTCGAAACCTTGATCACGCTGATGGGACAAGCGCGCTCGCAGGCCATGCAGCCCGTGCACACGCTCATGTCCACTTCCAAAAGGCCGCGGTAGCGTGATGGCAGCGTGTCGGCCACGCGCTTCTCCGTGCGATCCGGGTACTGCACCGTGATCGGCCGGCGAACCATGTAGGACAGCGTGACCGACAGACCTTCCCAGAACGTCTTCACGACGTCCGAGATGTGCCCGAAATATTCACGGACTCGCGTGGGGAGCGGCGAGCTTTGCTCGACGCGGACCTTCGCGGGAGGGTTTGGGAACCCTCCGAGGGTTCCCATTTGAGTTTCTTCAGCCATCACCAATTGCTCAAATCCACGCGGTCGCCTTTGACCTTGTCGATGTTCCGGCGCGTGTCGACGAGAAACTTCACCAGCAATGCCAGCGCGCCAAGCGCCAGCACGATCCCCGTGATCTTCACGCCGACGGGCGGAACCAGGATCTGCCAGAGCAAGGTCACGATAAAACAGAGGAACGCACCGGGCACCAGGTACTTCCAGCACAGGCTCATCATTTGATCGACGCGTACGCGCGGCAGTGTCCAGCGCAGCCAAATGAAGGTGAAAACCAACGCCCAGGTCTTGACGGCAAACACCAACATGGACAGCGCCTGGTAGACAAACCAGATGGGCGACGGAACCAACCCGGTTCCGAGAGCGCTCTTGTACATTTCATCGGTGATGCCGGGAACCTGCCAGCCGCCAAGGAACATGGTCACGGCGAGGCCGCCCATGATCCACATGTTGGCCCACTCGACCATGAGGAAGATGGCCAGGCGGAAACCCGAGTACTCGGCGTGGTAGCCGGCCACCAGCTCGGATTCGGCCTCAGGCAAATCGAACGGCGTGCGGTTGCCTTCGGCCAGCGAACTGGTCACGGCGATAAAAAACGCGACGAATGCGGCGGGGTTTTGAAATACAAACCAATCCCACGGCCAGCCACCTTGGGCGCGGACAATGCCTTGCATGGACAAGGTGCCCGCCATTAGCACCGGCACCATGAGCGCGATGCCGGCGGGAATTTCATAAGACAGCACCTGCGCGGCGCCGCGGATGCCGCCAAAGAGCGCCCACTTGGAATTGGACGCCCAGCCCGACACCAGAATGCCGACCACCACGAACGCGGTCACGGCCGTGACGTAGAACGCGCCCACGTTCATGTCGGTGACCACCGTGCTCTCGCCAAAGGGCAACACGACAAAGGGTAGAAGCAAGCCAACCATGGAGAAATACGGCGCCCCACGGAACAGCAAGCTGTCAGCCGTTGCCGGGATGGTGTCTTCCTTGAGCACCATCTTCACCGCGTCGGCCACCCAGGCCAGGAAGCCGGCGGCGCCGGTTCGGTTGGGACCGATGCGGCTCTGCATGCGGCCGGCCACGCGACGCTCGACCCAGGTCGAAACCCCGCCGAAGACCGCGGTGTAGTTGACCGCGATGAAGGCAACGAGAAGCAGGAAGGCGGTGTAGATGAGATAGCGATAGGGCGAGCCCGCCAGATCGAACCCGAACCACTGCTGGGCCATGGCGTTCAGGCGCTCTGGGGTGTTGAGCGGAAAGATGGCCAAGGCCGCAACGTAAAGTCCCAGCGGCACGCCGAAGGCCATGAACAAGGTGACCAGGATGGCCAGCCGCGGGTAGCGCCGGGTGAGCGATGTCGAATCGAGTCCGAGCGTGATCTTCACCGGTCAACCTCCGGAGCCACGACGTCCAGCGAGGCGATGATGGCGATGAGGTCGGCCACCATGATCCCGGGCGAAAGCTCCTCGATGATTCCCATGGCCATGAAACTGCCGGTGCGCACGCGCAGGCGGTAGGCCTTCTCCGATCCGTCGGACACGGCGTAGTAGAGCATCTCGCCGCGCGCGGATTCCACGCGGCCCACGGCCTCGCCAGCCTCGGGTTTCAGCTTGCGCGCCACCTTGGCCTGGATCTCGCCCTCGGGCAACTTGGCCAGGGCCTGGCGCACGATCTTCGAGGATTCGACCATCTCCCGCACGCGCACGAAGTACCGATCCCAGCAATCGCCGAGGGTGCCGAAGCGGCCAGTGCCCACGGGGATGTTGAATTCAAAGTCCGGATACGCGCCGTAGGGCATGTCGCGCCGAATATCCCAGTTCACGCCCGAGCCGCGCAGGTTGGGTCCGGCCAAGCCGTAGTCGATGGCCTTCTCGCGCGTGATGATGCCGACGTTGGCCAGGCGCCTGACGAAGATGTTGTTGAAGGTGATCAACCGATCCCATTCCTGGATGTAGCTGTCGAGGTGATCGAGGAAGCGCAGAACCTTCGTCGCCCAGCCCTCGGGTAGATCGAAGGCCACACCGCCGATGCGGTGGTAGTTGAAAGTCAGGCGCGCGCCGCATAGCTCTTCGAGCAAGTCGTTGACGGTTTCGCGTTCGCGCAAGGCATGGGTGAGAGGCGTGGCCGCGCCGATGTCCGTGGCCATGGTGCCGACGGAGATGAAGTGATTGGAGATCCTGCACAGCTCGCCGGCGATGGCGCGGATGTACTTCGCGCGCGGCGGCGCCTCGACGCCCAGCAAGCGCTCGATGGCCAGGGCGTAGCCCTCGTTGGCGAACATCGCGGCCAAATAGTCGATGCGGTCAGTGAACGGCATGTACCCTGGGTAGGGCACCATTTCGCCAATCTTTTCGAGTCCGCGGTGCAAATAGCCGATGTCCGGCACCGAGCGCCGAATCACCTCGCCATTGGTCTGTGTGACGAAGTTGATGACCCCGTGGGTGGACGGGTGCTGCGGGCCGAAGTTGACGACGATTTCCTCGTCGCTGCTGTCAGTGCGGCGAAGAATATGCCGGTCGAGCTGCATGTCGATCGCCATGGCTAGCCCTTCCTTTCGTCACCGGCGGGTCCGGCGGGCGCTACGGGAGCAACAGCCGGCGCAGTGGGAGCGGGCGCGACCGGCGCGACCGCTGGAGCAGGTGCGACCACAGCGACCGGAGCAGCCGCTGCCGCCGCAGCAGCAACCGCCTTGCGCTTCTCATCCGTCACCTTCGAAAGCTGCACCAGTGGATCGGGCCGCTCGTTGCTGATGCCATGCCAGCCGCCCGCCTCCTGGTAGTCCTTGCGCAAGGGATAACCGACCCAGTCGTCGGGCAGAAGAATGCGGCGCAGATCCGAGTGGCCCTCGAAATTCACACCAAACAGGTCGTAGATCTCGCGCTCCAGCCAGGTCGCGGCCTTCCACACGCTTTCGACCGTGGCGATGGTGGGCTTTTCGCGATCGGTTTCAGCCTTCAGCACCAGCCCGTGTCGATGCACGAGCGAGTACACATGGTAGACGACCTCGATGACCTTGCGCGCGGGCCAATCGACGGCGGTGATGTCCTGGCAGTAGTCGAACTCGAGCCCGGTCGTGGTCTTGAGGAAACGGCAAACGTCGGCGATCTTCTCGACCTTGACCACCACGAAGCGGTCGCCCTTGGTTTCCGACAAAGCCCCGACCGCGTCGCCAAACTGCGCCTTGAGCCGGGTGCAGAGATCCTCCGGTGTCATGTCTTATCTTCATGGGAACCCTGGGAGGGTTCCCATGCCTTCCCGCGATGGTCCGGCGCCGGCGAAGCCGGCGCGCTCCCCACGCGACTGACCTTTGACGAAATCATCATGGGCGCCTTGGGATCGACGCGGCCCGGCCGCATCTTGGTCTTCCAGCGCTCGCACATCATGATGTCCTGGATGCGCAAGAGGCCCTCGGTCAGCGCCTCGGGCCGCGGCGGACAGCCGGGCACGTAGACATCGACGGGAATGATCTTGTCCACGCCCTTGCACACCGAATACGAGGCCTGGAAGAGCCCGCCGCAGTTCGCGCACGAACCCATGGACAGCACGTACTTGGGCTCGGCCATCTGATCGTAGAGCAGCTTGGTGCGCACGGCCATCTTGTAGGTCAGGGTTCCGGCCACTATCATTAGATCCGCCTGGCGCGGACTGGCGCGGAAGATGGCGGCGAAGCGGTCGAGGTCGGCGCGCGGGCCGCCGGTCTGCATCAGCTCGATACCACAGCAGGCGAGCCCGAAAAGTAGGTAGTGAATGGAGTTCTTGCGCGCCAGGTTGATGGCGTCGTCGAGCATGCTGGTGTTGGTGAACAAGACGCCGGTGCCAGGTTCGACCTGATGAAGATCTTGTGGGGTCATGGGCATTTCTCAGGCGGAAAGCGCAACCTTCTCAGCGGCGGATTCCTCGGCCGTGCGCGGCTTCTGCGACAACTTCTTGATCCATTCGAGATCCCCATGCGCCCACGCCCAGGCCAGCCCGACCAGCAGCACCACGGTGAAAAGCATCAGCTCGACAAAAGCGACCCAGCCAGTCCCTTTTTTGATCCATGACGCGTAGACCACGACCACGGGAAAGGTGAGCGCGATGTCGACCTCGAAGATGATGAACACCAGCGCGATGAGATAGAAGCGCGGGTTGAAGTTGTACCAGGCCGAACCAATGGGCCGCTCGCCGCACTCGTAGATGGAGAGCTTGTCGTCGTTCGGGAACCGCGGTCGCAGCAGGCGGCCGACCATCAACATGACCAGGGCGAAGAGGATCGCCACGACCGCGAAAGCGAGTACTGCGCCGAATTGGTAACCCATGAACACCTTCTGTCCGTGGCCCGCCTGAGCCCTCGGAACGCCCTTATCTAGACGCTAGGACCAAGAAGGTCAAGTGTCGCGGGGTTTCGGTGGTTTCGGGCCGAGGCCGCCCGAAAACAGGAGTAGCCGTGGGGCACTTTTCGATAACGCGACGAAAAACGCAACCCGCGCTATTCTACGCGCCATGAGCGAAACCGACCGGACTGGTACCGCCGAGATCCCTACCTCGGCATCCTCCAGCAGCGAACAGGGCGCCAAGACGCGTTTTGGCAACGAGGCTATCGCACCCTACTTCTTCGTCGCGCTTTTCGCCCTCGCGTTCTTCGCGGTGGGCTACGTGCTCTTGCCCTTCTTCGGCGACATGGTCATCGCTTTCCTGTTCGTGATCCTGCTAACGCCGCTCCACGCTCGCCTCGCGCGGTTGCTAGGCGGCAAGCAGGTTCTGGCCTCGGGGCTGATGGTCGTGGCGCTTGTCGTGGTGGGCGCGGTCCCAATCTTCCTGATCGCATCGGTCTTACTCAGAGACATCAGCGAGGCCGCCGTCACCTGGAGCAGTGCCGGACGCTCGCTGGCCTTGCGGGCCATCGCCGGGCGTAACGGCGTCATCATGAGCGGCATTTCCAACATTGCCTCGCGCCTTGGCATCACCTTGGCCCCCGAATGGGTCGAGCGAGCGTTGCTCGACACCGGCCGCAGCCTAACCCAGTACCTCGCCGCGCGCGCCAACACCTTCCTCTCCAGTTTGCTCTCCACAACGCTCCACGTTGTCATCACCCTGTTCTCGATCTTCTATCTCTTCATCCACGGCGACAAGCTGCGCACCTTCATCTATAGATTGTCTCCGCTCCAGCACGACGAGGACCAGATCTTCCACAACAAGCTGGGTGAAGTCGGGCGGGCCATCCTAATCGGCAGCGGCACGAGCAGCTTGCTTCAAGGTCTGGTGGCAAGCATCGCCTGGGTGGTGGTTGGCCTGCCATCGCCAGTGCTGTGGGGAATTCTGATGGCCATCGCCGCGTTCCTGCCCCTGGTGGGAATCGCTGCGGTCGTGATTCCCGCGACGATCTACCTATGGATCGAAGGCCGCCCACTCGCAGCCGTGCTCTTCCTGGTCTTTTGCATGGGCCAGTCCTTCTTTTTCGAGTACGGCCTCAAGCCGCGCTTGATGGGCTCGTCGATGCGCATGAATAGCCTGCTCGTCTTCCTCAGCCTCCTCGGTGGTATCATGGGCTTTGGGGTTTCGGGCCTCATCTACGGGCCACTCATCATGACCCTCTTCTTGACGCTGGTGCAGCTCTACCAGACGCGCTACCAGCAGACCATCGCGCGACGGCTTTCGGTGACGCTTGCGGTAGACCAGGACAAACCCAAAGCCGACCCTGCACGATGAACTCGTAGCGATGATAGAATGACTCGAAAGGCATTGCCGTGGCTTCGCTCAAAGTCATTTGTCCAAAGTGCTTCAAGGGCCAGCAAGTCGTCGTTGACATTCCACAAGGTGGCGTCGACCACGTGTGCTTGTTTTGCAAGACCGCCTTCCGGGTAAGACCCCCTGCGCGGCCTTCCTCGTCAGATCTTCCGGCCGCGCGCGAGACGGTTCCACGACCCAGCGACCTCCCCGCGGCCCGCGAGACGGTTCCACGCCCTTCTGATCTGCCGGCGCCGCGCGAAGCAGTTCCACGGCCAGACAATTTGCCGGTAGACCGCGAGGCAGTCCCACGCCCTTCTGACCTGCCGATCTCGAGGGATGCGGTCCCCCGCCCCAGCGACCTTCCCATGGACCGCGATGCCGTTCCCCGCCCCGGCGACCTTCCCATGGATCGCGATGCCGTTCCCCGCCCCGGCGACCTTCCCACGGATCGCGATGCGGTTCCCCGCCCCGGCGACTTGCCCGTCGAAAGAACCTCCTTCGGCCCCAACTTGCCCGTGTCCTCCTCCGAGCGTGCAACGAGCAAGACGCCGCCGCTTGGTGTGGCCCTAGAGCTGTCTTTCGCGCAGGCCCAGGATCCGCCGAGCGGTAGTCAACCGCTGAGCCTCGGGGATCCCTTCGACGATTCTCTCGAATTGGGACTTCCCCCTGCCCCTCCCGCTCCCGCAAAAGCGGCGCCGCCGCCAGCCAAGGCCGCAGCCATACCCGTTCCCCAAGCGCAAGCAGCCAAGCCGGAGGCCAGGCCAGAGACCAAGAAAGCTCCGCCGCCGCACGCGCCGACGCCGGCTCGCACCTCGACACCGCCGCCCCTGCCCCGCATGGGTGCGACGCCTCTGGATCCTTTGTCGTCGGCGAAATCGCGGACGGCCAATAAGCCGACTCTGGCACCCTTGGTATCCACACCCACCGAGCCTCCTTTGCAGCTCGATCGCGTCGATCCAGTTCCAGTGGATGTGCGTCCCGCACGATCAGCAGGCACGGAAAAAACCAGCGGCGCCGGCGGAAATATCGACTTGGGTTTCAGCCTCGAGCTCGAAGGCGACGCGCGCGCCTCGTCGAGCGGTGGCGCGGAGGCCATTCCGTTCCCAAGCGCGCGCGTGGCAAACGAAGGACTCGCGGAAGCCGCTGCAGCCGCGAACGAGATTCCAGCCCTAGCGCCTCCCACCAGTCGAGGCGCCTCGGCCCTGCGGGCCTTGCGTCCCGTGGCCAGGAGGGGTGGTGTCCCGCGCTGGGTGTTCTTTGCCGCTGGCGGCGCCGCCTTGGCGGTGGCCGGTGTGCTCGTCGGATTGCCTTTGCTGCATTCGGCCCCCAGTCCAGATGCTGTGATAAGGCCGCTTTTACCGGAACTCGCCATGGACAATCTGACCGCGTACCAGAACGCGGCCGATCAGCTGGGCAAGACCGCGGCCAAATTCAAAGATGGCGGCGCGAACCTGCGCCTCAAAGCCGCCGAACTGATCCTGACCGCGTTCGCGGCACATGGTGGACAGCCGGCCGATGTGACCCGGGCCGAGCAGCTCTTGGAAGGTGCGGGTTCGCAAGCCAAGCTGGCCCCTGCCTTGGGTCGCGCGCGCGCGCTGCTAGCCGTGGCCAAGGGCAAGCCGCGCGAGGCGGAGACGCTGCTCACGGATCGCGCGGCGGCCGAGAGCCATTTGATTCTGGGCCTCGCTCGCTTCGCCGACGAGAAGTTGCCAGCGGCCACGGATTCGCTTCGCCGCTACGTCGCCGCCAAACCGGCCGAGGTGCTCGGCCACTATGTGCTCGCCAAGGCCCTGGCGGCTTCGGCTAGCCCGGACGCGCGCAAGGAATTCGAAGGGATCTTGGCCAAGAACCCTGCCCACATGGGAGCGCTGATTGGATTGGCTCACTTCGAGGAAACCCCGGAGAAACGCCTGGCAGCCGCTCGCGCACTCGCCGAGAAGAACCCACCGAGCGCGGGATCGGATGAACTCGCCGACTTGTACTTTCTCATCGGACAGTCGGCGCAGACGCTGGGGCGCACGCCCGAGGCCATCGATGCATTTGCGCGCGCAATCACCAACGACAATCGCTTGCTCCCGGCCTACGTCGCTCTCGGTGAATCCCTGCTCTACGAGGGCAAGTACGCGCAAGCCCTGGAGCGGCTCAAGGCCGCGGGACCCGCGCTAGAACTCAGCCCGGCCGGCAAGTTCAGCATGGGTGGCGCGCTTATCGCCACGGGAAACGCCACGCAGGGCCTGGCGCTCATCGCGGCGGCCAGTCACGAGCGTGCCGACGATCCGCGCGGCTCTTTCTGGACCGGTTTCGAGGCTGGGATGAAACAGCCACCGGATTTCTCCGCGGCCGAGCAAGGGTATCGCGATGCCCTCAAGAGGGATCCCAAGTTCCTGCCCGCGTCGCTGAAGCTCGCGGCGCTCTTGCAGCAGGAGAACAAGGCCGAGGACTCGCTCACGGTGCTGCGCGCCGCGGAGGAGGCGGGTGCGCCGCCGGCGGTGCTGCAATTGGCCTGGGGCGAAGCCCTGATCGTCGCCAAGGAGCCGGACAAAGCCGAAGCGGTATTCCAGAAAGCCCTTGATGGCGACCCCAAATCCATGTCTGCCCGTCTGGGCGTCGCGGCCGCCCTGGAAGCCCAAGGCAAGCTGGCCGAAGCCAAGGCCTCGCTGGAAGAGAGCCTCAAGGCTTCGCCGGAGACTCTGGGGTTGCGCGAGCGGCTTGCCCAGGTGTGCTTGAAGCTGGGCCAAAAGGACGATGCCCTGGCGCGCTACCAGGAGGAGGTCCAGGCCGGCCACGCCACTCCCGCGTTGCGCCTGGCGGTTGCCCGATTGGCCCTCGATCTCGGCAAGCTGGAACTCGTCCAAAGCGAAACCAAGAAAGTCTTCGACGAATCTCCGCGTAACGCCGAGGCCGCCTACCTGATGGCGCGCGTGCGTGAGGCGAACGGTGACAACGGCGGTGCCATGCAGGACTACCGCCATGCCACCACCTGGGGCAACACGCCGCAAATCGCCCTGGGGTTCGGCCGCCTTCTCGACAAGCTGGGCAGGGAACCAGAGGCGCTGCAATCGTACGCGAACGCACTGTCACTGCCCGAGGCGCACTTGGAACGAGGTCGCATCTACTACCGCAGCGGCGATCTGGAGAGCGCGCTGGCGGATTTCGAAGCCGCGGCCAAGATGTCCCCCAAGGATGCCGAGCCGATCATTCTTGAGGGTCTGTGTCACGACAAGATGGGAAATGCCGTCAAGGCCGAGGAGGCCTGGCGAGCAGCACTGCGTGCCAACTCGGATGCCCCGGAACCGCACTACCGTCTGGGCCGCATGGAACTGGATCACGCCAAGCCCAAGCCTGCCGTCGAACACTTCCGCAAGGCAGCGGCCACGACTCCCGAGCAGGCTCCATGGCGAGCCGACCTCTATTTCCAACTTGCCCAGGCCGAGTTGCTAACCGGCGCCAAGGCAGCCGCCCTGGCCGACTTCAAGAAGTTCCTCGACATCGCCCCGCCCGACACGCCGTCTCGTCACGAGGCCAAGCAGCAAGTGGCACGGCTCGGCGGCGGCAAGATGCAGCTCGGCGGTACGAATCCATAGGCCGGGCTGGAGCCAGCCTTTCCCGCTGCGCTTTCCCCTCGCCTTCGACGGAAAACTGCCGGGCCAGGTACTGCGCATCTTCACCGATACCGTGGCACAAGAGCGAACCCATCGCCAAGAAGGTCCTGGTCGCCATGCACTTGCCCGCGGATGCGCCCGAGCTTCACCCTGCGCGTCCGC
>Ga0265342_10000530_pt1 | contig 40593 bp, 34 predicted proteins | sample 4CB327metaG_FD_203125 | JGI IMG/M metagenome (GOLD analysis project Ga0265342, IMG submission 203125) | Rhizosphere microbial communities from Carex aquatilis grown in University of Washington, Seatle, WA, United States - 4-CB3-27 metaG | ecosystem: Host-associated > Plants > Roots >... | reverse complement strand
CTACGACCAAAAATTCAAAGCTCGGCGTATCGCCAGCCTGAAAGAGGCCGCCAAATCCCTCGGCTACTCCCTCACGGAGGCCCCGGCTTCCCAGGGCTCTCCAGGTTAAGTTTCAGGTCAGAGGGCAAGCCTTGCGAGCCGCGGCACCCGACGGCCCCTCTCCCTAACCCTCCCCCCGCAGACGAGGGGAGGGGACCGGAAGGATTCGGATTCGGAGAGATTTCGTCGTTGGTTTCCGCTGGTCGTCCTCCGCATCGTCCTCATCGGCTGCCTCGGGGCCTGCCGGACGCCGTCGCCGGGTGTCTCGCCGGCATCGACGGCGAGCGTCGCCCCGGCCAATCCGCCGGCCGCGAGCGTCTTGCGCGGTCCGTTCGACGTCGAGGCGCGCCGCGCGAAGGTAGGCAGCGTGCAGCCGGAGCCGCGCGGGACGCCGGCGCTGGAGATGGCGCCGATGCGCGACCTGAACGGCGTCTCGTTCTACGTCGACGACCACAAATCGGTGATTGACCCCGACCTGCGCGAGCAAAATCAGGCCGCTCTCCGGCCGCTGCGCGCGTTCGTCAAGGAGGTCACACGCCTCGCCGATGGGTGGATGGTGAGCCGCCCCGCCGACGCGCGCTACGCCGGTCTGGCGGCGGGCGCGCTCGCGCGCTGGGCCGCGGGCGGCGCGCTGCTGGGCGCGGTGAACCGCCAGGGTGCCTACGAACGCGAGTGGACGCTGGGAAGCCTCGCGCTCGCCTATCTCAAGATCCGCGACGCGCCCGGCGTCGATGCGGCCGCGCGCGCGTCGCACGCGTCGCGAACCATGATTGACCGCTGGCTGTGCACGGTGGCCACGGCGGTGCAGCCCCCGTACGAGCGCGCGGGCAAGACCTCGAGCGCCAACAACCACGCGTACTGGACCGGACTCGCGGTCGGCGCCGCCGGCGTCGCCTGCCAGGACCGGGCGCTCCTCGACTGGGGCATCGCGCGGGCGCGCATCGGCATCGCGCAGGTCGGTGCGGACGGGCTCCTGCCACTGGAGCTCGCGCGCGAGCGGCTGGCGCTGCACTACCACGTCTTTGCGCTCGCGCCGCTGGTGATGCTCGCCGAGCTCGCCGCGGCCAACGGCGTGGCGCTGTACGACGAGAACGACCATGCGTTGCGGCGCCTCGCCGACCGCGTCATCGCGGGGCTCGCGGAGCCCGCGACCTTCGAACGCCTCACCGGATATCCCCAGGAGCAGGTCACGACGCCGCCGCGCGCCGCCGACCTCGCCTGGGCCGAGCCGTGGAGCGCGCGGTTCGCCGACGCGCGCCTCGCGGCCTGGCTCGCCGCGGCGCGCCCGGCGATCGACGTGCGGCTCGGCGGCGATCTCACGGCTGCGTTCGCCGCGGCGGCCGGTAGCCCCTATACTCCGCCGCCCCAATGAGCACTCCCGACGCACCCCGCCCGCGCGCCGCGATCGTCGCGGTCCAGCTCCCCGACGCCGACGACGTCGCATTCGCTTCCTCGATCACCGAGCTCGGGAGGCTGGCGCGCACGCTGGGGCTCGACGTGGTGGCGACGGTGACGCAGCGACGGGCTGGGCTGCATGCCGCTACGGTGGTGGGTAGCGGGAAGCTCGCGGAGCTGCAGAGGTTGACGGGGGGCGGGGGGGAGGCGGAGGGGGAAGAGGACGAAGAGGAAGACGAGGACGAGGACGAGGAGGGGGACGGGGAAGAAGACGAGGACGAGGACGAGGAGGGGGACGGGGAAGAAGACGAAGGCGGGGCGCGCGGGGCGGCTGACGGGAGCGAGCGGGTCACAATCGTTCTGGTCGATCACGACATCAGCCCATCGCAGGCGCGCAATCTCGAGAAAGCCACGGGCGCGACCGTGCTCGATCGCACCGCGGTGATCCTGGAGATCTTCCAGCGCCACGCGCGCTCGCGCGCCGCCAAAGCCCAGGTCGAGATCGTGCGCCTGCAGTACCTGGCGCCGCGATTGCGCGAGTCGGGCAAGGGGCGTGATCGCCAGCGCGGCGGCATCGGCGGCAAGGGTGCGGGCGAGTCGAATCTGGAGCTCGACCGGCGCAAGCTGCGCGACCGCATCGCGGAGCTGACGCGCGAGCTGGGCGCGCTGGCCGAGGAGCAGCGCACGCAGCGCGCGCGCCGGCGCGAGATGAATCGGGTGGCGCTGGTCGGCTACACCAACGCCGGCAAGTCGACGCTGATGCGGGCACTGACGGGCAGCGAGGTCTACGTCGCCGACAAGCTGTTCGCCACGCTGGATACGACGGTGCGCGCGCTGGTACCGCCGGCGCATCCGCGCATTCTGGTGTCCGACACCGTCGGCTTCATCGACAAGCTGCCGCACGGGCTGGTCGCGTCGTTCAAGAGCACGCTCGACGAAGCGCTCGAGGCTGGCCTGCTCGCACAGGTGGTCGATGCATCGGACCCGGCGTTCGAGCGCCAGCTCGAGGTCACGACCGAGGTGCTCGCAGAGATCGGCGCCGGCTCGGTGCCGCGCGTGATCGTGTTCAACAAGATCGATCGCGTCGGCGACCCCGCCGCCCAGGCCGCGAAGATTCAGTCGCTCTACGCGCGCTGGCCCGACGCCGTGGTGATCTCGGCGCGCGATCCCTTCGACGTCGGGCGCTTCCGTGCGCACATCCTGGCATTCTTTTCACGCAACCTCGTCGAGGGCGAGCTGCGCGTCCCTTACGACCGCCAGAAGCTGCGCGGCGAGATCTTCGACGGCTGCGAGGTGCTCGCCGAACGTTACGAGGACGACGCGGTGGTGTTCCAGGTGCGCGCCGACCCGACCCTGCTCGCGCGCCTGCGCGCAGCGACGGAGAGTGATCCCGTTTCCACCTGGTAACCAGGTGCGGGGTCACCCCCTACACAGTCGCGTTTCCAGGACGAAAACAAGTGGGCACCGCCATTGACTGCCGACGATCCGGCAGTATCATCCGCCCACGCCGAGGCCCGTCCGTACATATGTGTAAAGGAAGGGGGCGATCAATGACGACCCGGACCGTGATGATGACCGCATCGATGGTGGTGACGACGCTGGTCGTCGCCCTCGGTGTGCCCAGCCCGGTCTTCGCGCGCGGTCGCTGGCAGGACGTGCTTTCGCCTCGCGGCGGCGGCCGTCCCGCCACGCCGAGCTTCGGCGCCGAGCCCAAGGCCAGCCCCGTGCGGGTGCCGGACAAGGACAACGACCCGCCGGCGCGTACGCGCTCATCGCGCGTCCTCGACCACGAGGCGGGCGATCGCCTGCGTGAGGCACTGGCCGCGGCGCAGGACGATCCGCATAGCGCTGCCAAGATCCAGCGGCTGATCGCCCAGGCCGCCGCGGAAGCGCGCCGCAACAAGGCGCTCGGTGAGCGCGTCTGGTACTGGCGCGATCCGTTCTCGGAGCACCCGCGGCAGCCGATCGTGCTCAGCCTCGAGGTTCAGCTGGAGATGCAGCTATGGCAGGCGCGGCAGGAAGCGGCGCGCGCGCACGAGGCGAGCATCTCCGCGCGCGTCGAGGCGGCGGCGGCACACGCCGAGGCGGCACGCGCGCGGGTCGAGGCGTCGCGCGCCGAGGGAACCACGGCGAAGGCGCGGCCGTCGCTCGCACGGCAGGACAGCCGATCGATGCGCGGCATAGACGAGCAGGCTCTGCTCGCACCGCCGGCCCAGCGCTCGACCGTGGTGGCGACCCGCGAGGGTGACGCCGACGGACCGGCGGTTCGCAAGCGTCTCGCGCGCCGCGCGACGGTGGCGAAGACGGCGCTCGCGCGCAACGAGGCGGCCGGCTCGCCGGCCAATCGCCATCGCGACATCGGCGCGGCGCATGCCGTGGCGGCGCCGCCGGTAGCCCCGGCGACCGACAGTGAAGATCCGCCGACCGACCCTGCGACCTGGCGCAGCAGCGATCCGCGCGGGATCGTGGTCGTGCCGATCAATACGGCCGCGCCCGCGAGGGCGACGCTAGCGGGGCGTCGCTGAGGCGGTCTCGGGCAGCGGCAGCGTCACGGTAAAGATCGAGCCGACGCCCTTCTCCGACGAGAGCGCCACGCGGCCGCCGAGCGCGGCCACGAGATCGCGCACCAGCGCCAGGCCCAGGCCGACACCGGGGGTGCTCTTGTTCTCGATGCGTTCGCCGTGCTCGAACGGCTCGAAGATCCGCTCGGCGTCGAGGGGATCGATGCCGCGGCCGGTGTCGCGCACGGTGATCACCAGGCCGTTGTCGATCTGCGCGCCCAGGTACAGAACACCCTTGTCGGTGTACTTGATCGCGTTGCTGATCAAGTTGCTGAGAATGAGGCGCAGCATGCGCGGATCGACGTTGACGACCTTCGCCTCCTCGGTGACGTCGATCTCCAGGCGCAGCCCCTTACTCTCGATCTGAGTGTCGAACTCGCGGCGCATCGTCGCGGCCAGCGCACCCAGGTCGGTGTTCTCCGGACGCGGATCGAGCCGTCCGGACTGGATCGTGGTGTAGTCGATCACGCCGTCGACGATCGACTTCAGGCGATCGAGCGCCGCCTCCATGCGCAGCACCTCGCCGCCGCCTGCCGGGACCGGCGCGCCCGGGGCCGGCGCTGCCGGAGCCGGCGCTCCCCCGCGCACGCGCAACCGATCGACAGTGAGCCGCAGCACCGCCAGCGGCGTGCGCAGCTCGTGCGACACCAGCGCCAGGAACGTCGTCTTCGCCTGGCTCGCGCGCTCGGCGGTGTCGCGCGCCACCTGCGCCGCCTCGAGCGCCGCCTGCAGCGCCGCGCGCCGCGCCGCCACCTCGGCGACCAGCGTGCCGATGTCGCGCTCGCGGCTCTGGAGCTCGTCCTGCAGCAGCTCGCGCGCCTGCTTGACCCGCAGCAGATTCGCGATGCGCACGCGCAGCTCCTCGACGGAGAACGGCTTGACCAGGAAGTCCTGCGCGCCGTTGCGCAGCAGGTCGACGCGCAGCTGATCGTCCTCGTGACCGGTGAGCACGATCACCGGCACGTCGTCGAGCGAAGCTTCCTGCCGGAGCCGCTTCAGCAGCTCCTGGCCGGTCATCTTCGGCATGTTGAAGTCGGTGAGGATCAGATCCGGCCGCGTCGAGAGCGCCAGGCGCAACCCCTCCTCGCCATCACCCGCGGTGGCCAGGTCGTAGCTGCCGGACAGGACAGCGTTCATCAGGCGCAGGATGCGGGGCTCATCGTCGACCGCCAGCAGCCGCAGCTTCCGACCGGGGGACCGTTCGACTGCCGGCTCGATGGAACCTCCCCCCGCGGTCATGCTCGGCCGCTCGCTGCAGCAGGGTACGGTACGCTCGGGTCCATGGGTTCGCGCATTCATCGTACCCCACCCGCGCGCGGTCGGGGAAGACAACGTCGAGTGGCGGGGGCCAGGAAAAGCTCGACCGGACGTCGGGTCAGCCCACCAGCGTCCGACTATCCGCGCTCACGAACTGGTCGCCCTGGACGGTGATGGTGCCGTCAGAGGCCAGATCGACCCGCAGGTGCTCGAGCGGCCGGGTCGCCGGCCCGGCGACGACCGCGCCGTTGGTCGTGAACTCCGACCCGTGGCCGTAACAGTGCAGCACCGTCGCCTGACCGACGGTGAGGATCGAAACCAGCTGGCCTTGATGGGTGCACACCTGGGTCATCGCGTAGAGCCCGTTGGTGTCACGGGCGAGGAACACCTGCTCACCGGGAACGACCTGTAGCGAGTCGACCCGCACATCGGCGACGTTCCCGGCCAGAATCGGGCCCGGCGTCGGGGTCGACGACGCGCAGCCGAGCGGCAAGGCCATCATCATCGCGCCCACGGCGCCTCCGCGCAGCACCGCCCGGCGGCTGATGCAAGCGGAACAAGAATCGGCCTCGGCCTGGTCCATCAGTGGTGCTCCTCCGTCCATTTGAGCGCCCCGAAGCGGGTTTTCATCAATGCCTGGTTCCGGGAGCCCGACGGGCAAAACGAACCTCGACGCGAGGTGGCGCTTGAACTCGCTTGCCGATGCTTGGAAGATGCTGGCCATGTCGGCCGCCCGGCTTTGCACCACCCGCCTAGCACCCCTGATCGCGCTTGCGGCACTGTCGCTGATCGCGGGGTGTACCGCGCCGACGCCGGGGTACTGCGCCAAGCAGAGCGACTGTGGAGATGGTGGATCCATCTGCATGATCTCGATTCACACCTGCCTCGCTGGTGACGCGGCCGGCGTCGGCGGCAACGCGGGTACGACCGGCGGCGACGCGGGCCCCGACGTGCCGATCGACAGCGGCACCGGCGAAGATCACCCGGCCAGCACCGACGGCCCGCGCAGCGACGCCTCCGACGGCAGCGCCGACGTCTTCCACGGCTGCGTCAACAACAGCGGCTGCTCCGATTCGACCAAGCCGGTCTGCCAGACCGATGGCGGCGTCTGCGTCGGCTGCCTGCAGAACAGCGACTGCAAGGCCGCCGCCGCGCCCGCCTGCGACACGAGCGCGAACAAGTGCGTCGAGTGCGTGGTCAACGGCGACTGCACCGATCCTACCAAGCCAGTCTGCGACAAGCAGGCCTGCCGTCGCTGCGCCGCCGACTCCGAGTGCGCCGGCATCGGCCCCGGCGTCTGCATGTTGCACCTCGACGGCCACTGCGCGACGGACAGCGAGACGGTGTATGTGTCGAAGACAGGCTGCGCGGATACGACGGACGGCGGAACCCTGCTCGGCACCAGCACACTGCCATATTGCACCTCGCAGGTGGCCATCGATGCGACGGCACTTCCTGCGGCCCAACGCCCGGACGCGGGCGCGCCCGACGGCGGGAACGTCGACGCGGCTACGGGTACCGATGGAGGAACGACCGTCCCGGCTTCGCCGAGGTCACTGGTCGTCTTGCGCGGCCCATTCCTGACCGAGTGGTCGTTCAATACTGACGGCCGGACGCTCACGGTCATTGGTCAAGCGAACGCGATGATCACTCCCGGCGGGCACATCGGAATTCACATTAGCGCCGGCACGGTCTACCTACGGAGTCTGCATGTCGCCGGCGGCGGAAGTTCGATGCAGGGTATCGTCGCCGACGGCGGCGAGCTGCACATCGATCGATGCATCGTCGACAACACTGGCATGGGTGGCGTACAGATCGACAATGCCGGGTTCGAGATCACCAACAGCGTCCTTGCGAACAACGGCACCAACACATTTACCGGATCGGTCCTCTGGAGCGGCGCGCTTCTCGGCACAGTTCCAGCCGGCAAGCCAGCCATCTTCTTGAACAACACCGTCGTCAATAACCTCGGACCCGGTGTCTCTTGCACCGGAAATAACACCCACGACATCGCAGGCTCGATCGTGTCGGGCAATCACCCAGACGCGAACCAAACCCTCGGCTGCAACCTTCTCGCCTGCTGCGGCACGGGCCCCGTCAACGTCGATCCGGCCTCCTTCCATCTCACGGCGAGCTCGTCGTGCATCGATCGGCTCACGGCCAACATGTCCACCGCCTACGACCTCGACGGCACCCCACGCCCGTCCGGCTCGCTGAGCGACTGCGGCGCCTTCGAGTACGTCGCGCCGTAGCCTGTTCCACCAGCATCAGGTCGACGCGACCAGCACCTCTTCCGCGTTGGCGGGCGGGCGCAGGCCGTCGGACCGGCCCGCGAAGTAGCGATCCGTCAGCGAATCCGCGGAGACGTGCTCCGCTTGCCGGAAGCCGGCGTCGCGCGCCAGCGTCAGCATCTCCGCGGGCGTAAAAAAGCTGATGAACGGCGTGCCGCTCGCGCGCGCACCGTCGACCGCGCGCTGCATACCGGGACGCAGCTTGGGATCGACGAGCTCCAGCGGCAACAGGAACGTCATCACCATCGTCGAGCCGGGCGCGAGGGCCGCGACCTGGCGCAGCGTCGCCGCGATCGCGTCCTTGCTCAGATACATGCTGACGCCCAGCGACGAGACGATCGCAGCCCGCTTCGCATCGAACCCGACGGCGGCGATGCGCCGCCACCAGTCGTCGCCCGCCTCGAAGTTGACGGGCACCAGATGCAGCCACTCGGGCACTCCGTAGCCGAGCTCGATCAGGCGCTGCCGCTTCCAGGCCTGGGTCCCCGGCTGGTCGACCTCGAAAAGGTGAATGCGCGAAGCAATCTCCGGCCGGCGCTGCGCGAACGTGTCGAGTCCCGCGCCGAGGATCACGTACTGCGCGACGCCGGCGCCCGCGCGCTCGATCACCAGATCCTCGACGAAGCGCGCCCGCGCCACGATCGATGCGCGGAACGCGCTCGTCCATTGCGGGTGCATGTCCGGGCGGTTGCGCCAGCCTTCGTCGGGCGCCACCAGCTGCAAACCGATCTCGTCTTCGAGCACGTGCGGCGGCGGATCGACCTGCACGTGCATCGCCCGCCACAGGGCGACCCGCACCGCGGTGCTATCGGGTACAGAAAGAATCGGGTCGGACATGTTGCGCTCCCTTCGCTGAGACGACAGTGTCGCACCTTCACGCTCACGAGGTGAACCTCAGGTTTCGGGAAGATCGCTGGCGCAGCCGCGTTACAATCTCCGGCCACCGACGGTGCTTTCACGGAGAGGACGCGTATGAAGGTGTTCTGGGTCGGGTCGCTGCTTGTCGCCGCGCTGGGCGCGGGGGGGTTCGGCGCATGCACGCACACGCCGACGCCGGATCCGAACATCGGGCCGGCGCCGCCGTTCGTCAGCGGCACCTATGATTGCGGCGCAGCCTCGACCTGGACGACGTCGTCGTTCGCGGGGCTGGTGCCGGCGGTGCAGCGCGCGGTCGCCAACGACAACCCCGAGAACGCGCTCACCGGCCTGCTGCGTACGCACGCGCCGCAGGAGATCACCTGCGTCGCCGGCTACGTGCACGACGAGAGCGTGAAACAGCAGGCAACCGCGACCGACAAGGATCTGGCCACGAAGCGCGTCGCCGCGACCCTGGCCTGGCTCAACCAGCAGTCGGCGCGCGGCCTAATCGTCACCAACTACACAGGAGACGCACACTGATGCCCGAATTTGCGTTGGTCGCCCAAGACGGATGTGTTCCGGCCGACGTGCTGGCGTTCATCGCCGCCGCGGTCAATCTGCAGATGCAGCGGGACGTCGCGCCGGCCTGGGGCGGCGAGGTCTGGACATGCGTCGCGCTCGACAGCCTGAACGGAGTCGCCTCGAGCGGCGCGCGAAAGGTGCTGACGTTCAAGAACAAGCTGGAGCTGGCCAACGCGCTCGGCTTTCACACCGAAAACTCGGGGATCGACTACGCCGAAGCGCTGCCGCCCGCGATGCCCGCGACAGGGCAACCGCTCGACGGCACGACCGCGTCGCACGAGGTGGTCGAGACGTTCGGCGACCCGAGCTGCAACGCTTACGTCACCGGACCGTCGGGGCGGCGTCTCGCGCGCGAGCTCGCCGACCCGGTCGAGTCTGACGCCTACCCGATCGATGTGCGCATCGGGCCGGAGACCCGACAGGTGATGGTGTCGAACTTCGTATTCCCGAGCTGGTTCAACGGCGCCGCCGGCGGACCATACGACTACCTCAAGCACCTCGACGCGCCCGAGGCCATGACCCCGGGCGGGTACTTCGAGTACCTCGACGGCAGCGGCAACTCGCAGCAAGTTTTCGCCGACGCGCGCGGGCGTCTGACCTGGCTCGCGAAGATGACCAACCCGTCGAGCCGCGTGCAGGCGCGCGTGCGCGGCGCGTTCAGCCGAGCCGCGGCGATCTCCGGCGGCGCGCGCGCGCGGCTCTAGTGTCCGCAGGACACTAGCCACCTCGAGCGCGCGGACGCACCGCCTCGCCCAGCTGCTAGACTGCCGTACGGAGGAGGTGCGGCAGATGATCAAAGGCACTCCCGTCTCGACGGGCGTTGCTCACGGAATGGCGTACGTACTGGCCTGCGCGCACCGTACCGCCGGGCCACGCCGCACGATCGCCGCCGACGAGGTCGACCGCGAGCTCGAGCGCTTCGAGACCGCGCGCGCCGCGGGCGAGAAGGATCTGCTGGCGCTCAAGGCGACGGTCAGCGAGAAGATCGGCGCGAGCGAGGCCGACATCTTCGCGGCTCAAGCGCTGCTGCTGGCGGATCCCGCGTTCCGCAACCAGGTCTCGGCGCTGGTGCGCGACAAGCGGATCAACGCCGAGTCGGCGGTCGCGGAGGTCATCGAAAAGTTCACGCGCGCGTTCGACGAGATCTCCGACGCGTACCTGCGCGAGCGCGCAGTCGACGTGCGCGACGTCGGACGGCGCGTGCTGGCAGCGCTGATCGAGGAGCGCGCGCCCGAGACGCTGAACATCCCCGCGGGCTCGATCGTCGTCGCCGATGAGCTGCTGCCCTCGGTGACGGCGCGCCTCGAGGTCGGACACGCCCGGGCCTTCGTCACCGAGCGTGGCGGCAAGTTTTCGCATACGTCGATCCTGGCGCGGTCGCTGGGCACGCCGGCAGTGGTCGGCGTGAACGAGGCCTCGACGCGCATCAAGACCGGCGACCCGCTGATCGTCGACGGCTACACCGGCGTGGTGTTCATCGATCCGGCCGAGTCGGTGCGACGCGAGTACGGCCGGCTCGAGGGGGAGATCCGCGCCCACAAGGAATCACTGCGCCACCTGGTCGACCTGCCGGCGATCACGCGCGACGGCGCCGAGATCACCCTTTACGCCAACGTGAGCAAGTTCGCCGATGCCGAGGCAGCGCTGCTCTACAACGCCGGCGGCGTCGGCCTCTACCGCACCGAGTTCGGCTTCGCGATCCGCGGCCACTTCCCGTCGGAGGACGAGCAGTTCGAGTTCTTGAACCGCGCGGCCGAGCGCTTTCACCCACGCAAGCTCACGTTCCGCCTGCTCGACATCGGCGGCGACAAGGACCTGTCCTATTTCCCGCTGCCGGCTGCGCACAACCCGCTGCTGGCGCAGCGCGGGATCCGGCTGTTGCTCGAGCACCCCGCGATCTTGAAAACCCAGCTGCGCGCGTTCCTGCGCATCAGCGCGCAGCATCCGATCCAGATCCTGATGCCGATGGTCGGCGGCCTCGAGGAGGTCCGCGCCACGCGCGCGGTGATCCGCGAAGTCGAGCGCGAGCTCGCCGCCGAGGGGAAGGCGTTCAACCCGAAGACGCCGCTCGGCGCGATGATCGAGGTACCGGCGGCGGCGCTGATCGCGGGGGCGCTGGCGCGCGAGGTCGATTTCTTCAGCCTGGGCACCAACGATCTGGTGCAGTACCTGCTGGCGGCCGACCGCGAGAACGAAGGCATCGCGCGCTACTACCAGCCGCTGCACCCGGGCGTCCTGGGCTTGATCGCGTCGGTCGTCGCGGCGGCGGCGGCGAGCGCGCGGCCGGTCACGATCTGCGGCGACGTCGCGGGCGACCCGTTTTACACGCAGCTGTTGCTGGGTCTCGGCTTGCGCGAGCTCAGCGTCGCACCGGGCGAGATGCTCGAGGTCAAGGACCGCATCCGCAACACCGATCTCGCCGAAGCGCGCGAGCTGGCGCGCGCGGCGCTGGCACTGGGCTCGGCGAGCGAGATCGAGGCGATGCTCGAGGGGCGCGACGAGCATGCGTTGGCCGCGTCGAGCGCGAGCGTCTAGCGAGAATATTTCTGGTCCCCTCCCCCCGTCTGCGGGGGGAGGGTTAGGGAGAGGGGCTGACGCGCGCCGCACTCGCAAGGTTTGTCCTCTCCCTAGCCCTCCCCCGCGGACGGGCCGCGGACGGGGGAGGGGACCGGATCTGACCGTCTTTGTCGCGCCGGCTAGCGGCGCTTACAGCAGCGGCGGGCTCGCGAGCGACTCCAGCTGCAGTGCCTGATGCGCGAACCACGCCCCGGCGTCGGGATCGGTGGTGCCGCCCCACTCCGGGTCGGTCGTCGCCCCGGTGATACCGCGGTTGCACGGACCGTCCGACTCGCCGGGCGTCTTGACCCAGAGGTACGCGTCGAGCAGCGGCACGCCGGTGGCCGCCGTCGGCCGCAGCCCGAGCCCGCGGCCGGGTGGGTTGCACCAGGTCTGCGGATCGGGGTAGCTCGCCGTCGGCGTCCAGGGGCCCTGACCGTTGCGGCTGGTGTCGATCACGAAGTGCGTCGTCGCCACGGCGCCGCCCATCAGGCTCTCGAGGCCGGCGGTCACCCCGGCAGCGAAGGCGGGACTGAAGTTCACCGTGCTGTAGTTGGTCGCCGGGTCGTACTGGCCGGGGCACTGCTCGAAGTGCCCGGCCGCCGAAGGAATGCCCGCCGTCGCCGCGACGATGCAGTCCGAGACCCAGGTGCCGAACTGCGTGTTGTCGCTGGTCGTCTGGTAGTTCGACACGTTGACGAAGAAGCCCTGCGCCCGCTGTACGCCGGCCGTGAACAGGCGGTACGCCGCCTCGTTGACGCCCAGCCACGCGCTGTGCGTCCCGTCGAGATAGACCGACGCGCGCGGCGCCTTCGCCTCGAGGCTGTCGACCGCGTAGTTGAGCTGCGCGTAGCGCTCGGTCGAGCTGGCACCGGGCGCGGGCGTCGTGTTTCCCGCCGCGTCGGTCACCGTGGGCATGCACCATTCGGCCGCGCCGAAGAGGGTGGTGTTGTACGGGATGATGCCCACAGCGTCGGGCTCGAGGATCACCACCGCGCGGCCGTTGCCGATGCCACGGGCGAATCCGTCGATCCAGGCTTCGTACGACGCTGTGTCGAGCGCGCCGCCGGCCGAGTATTGCGCGCAATCGCGGAACGGAATGTCGTACGCAACGAGCACGGGCACCCGACCCTCGCGCGCCGCCTGGCGCATCGTCGCGCGGACCATCGCTTCGACGTCCTGGGGCGTTCCGCCGGTGAGCCACACCGCCTGGGGCGTTGCCTCCATCACGCCCAAACGAATGGCATCTGCGAAAGCTCTCGATTTGATCAGCCCAACGGCTTGCGTGACCGCGTCGGCGTCCGGTTTGCGAATGAAGAACTGCGTTCCCGGCGCCAACGTGCGTGAAGGAGCCGCCGAGAGTGCCGCCACCGTATTGGTCACCGGCTCATCGTCTTGCGCCGCTACCGACGGTGATTCCGGCGCCCCGCAGCCGGCGGCAAATTCCGCGAGCAGCCCCAGAACCGTCGAACCAACGAACCAATGCCTGCCACCAAACGAACCTGCGAATGCGCTCCACCTCTTCGTCATCATCTCGCCCTCCCGTTGATTGCGTCCACCTCACAACGGATTGGGCGAGCAAATTGGCCGACGAATAATTCCCGCCCCCCGTTGATTGCGTCCACCGTTCATAACGGGGACGAGGGACGACCTTCCCAATTTAGCTATTTGCGCGGCCGCGCAAACGAGCGTGGCCGCGCAGTCATCAAGAGGGGTAACCGCGCGGAACGAGCGGGATATCTCCCGGGAAGCGCGGTGGTTTCAGCCGCGCAGCAGCTTGTCCAGGTTCGCCTTCTCCCAGGCGTGCGCGCGCTCGTATTCGCTGAAGGTGCGTTCCTCCTCGAGGAACTCCTTGGTGTGGAAGCGGCGGCGACCGTCCTTGCGCCGGACCTCGTGCTTTCCGTGCAGCATCTCGTGAAAGACGATCCAGGCCACGAAGTACGACGGCACACTCGGTTGATCGAGCGCCGGGTGGATGCGGATGATGCGATCCTCGACGGCGAAGCTGCCCATCTTGATCGAGCGGCGGCGGCGGCGGCGCGTGGCGACGGGCCCCCAGGTGATGCGCGCATCGAGCTTGCCTTCGAAGCGATCCTCGTTCAGATGATTGAAGATCGACTGCAAGTCGTGGTGGCGCCCCTCGGCGCGGATGTTGATGCGGCGCGGGCGGCGCACCTGCTGTCGGATGATGTGCTGGTTCTGTTCGATGTACTCGCCCAGCAGCATCGATGCGCGCCGGTCGTTGTGCACCACGTAGCGCGCCAGCGCCCGCACGATGCGCGGTTCGGCACCCACGAACATGCGGTGCAGGCGCAGGCGGTATCCGTCCGGCTTCCGCCGCACAGAGATCATGCTGTAGTGGTTGTTGGTGAGGTGCAGCTCGAGCATCTTGCCGGGCGGCAGGTACAGGCCCAGCGCCTCGGCGACCTCGTCAGCTTCGTCTTCGGGCGTGCGGGCGATCCGGACGCGACGCGCAGCCTCGGCCGGGCGCAGGGCGCGCCGGGACCGACTGAGCGGCTGCGCCCCGGGCGGAAGGCTCGGGAGCGCCTGTTCGGGGGTGCCGTCCTTGCCGAAGGGGAGACTTAGCTGGGCGATATCCTTCGACGAAGGGGGCGGGTACCCTCTTGTTGTTCCCGACCGGACGCCGGGGCCGGTGGTGACCGGGGCGGTGTTGTTCGAACGCTTCGATCGCCGGGTCGGAGGGAGGCTCCGCCGTGCCGGAGGGTTGGGGGACCCTCCCAAGGTAATCAATCTCAACTTGGCCTCTCTTTGAGCATGCTCCCTCGGTCGAAGCGGCGAAAGCCTATCAAGCCCTACATGCGTGCGCAAAATTCCTACAGCCCTGCCATTATTTGACTTTATCTGTTGATAACTTTTAGGACGAAGCGTAAACACCAGCCGTCGACGATGCGTGTCCGCGTTCTCTATTTCGCTGTTCTGCGCGAGAAATTGAGGCTTGAGCAGGAGACCCTCGACCTGTCAGGGTCCCCGACGGTGGGGGATGCCGTGACCGCCATCGCGGGGCTTCACCCGGAGGTGGCGGGCCTGATGCCGCAGGTGCAGACCGCGGTGAACCGAAGCATCGCGCCGGCGGCGCACGTTCTGCGCGAGGGCGACGAGCTGGCCCTGCTGCCGCCGGTCGCGGGCGGTGCCGGACCGCGCAAGATCGCGGTTCTGGCGGAGCCGCTCGCGCTGAACGAGGTCATCGCCGCGGTCGAGGGCGTCGAGCGCGGCGGCGTGGTGACCTTCGCGGGCGTCGTGCGGCGCCACGGCCACCACGGCGAGGTGATCCGGCTCGAGTACGAGGCGTACGTCGAGATGGCGGAGCAGGTCCTGGCCGAGATCGCGGAGGAGATCGAGCGCGAATGGCCCGGCGTGCACGTGGCCATCCACCACCGCCTCGGCTCGCTCGCGGTCGGCGAGACCGCCGTGGTCATCGCCGCCGCCGCCCCCCACCGCGCCGAGGCCTTCGAGGCCTGCCGCGCCGCGATCGACCGTCTGAAGCGGCGCGCGCCGATCTGGAAAAAGGAGATCGGCACGCACGGGGAAGAGTGGATCGGGACGTGCCCGTAGGGGCCCGCCCTCTCTTCGGTCTCGCGACATTCTTTTCAAAACGCACGCAACTGCGTGGGGAACTGTCCGACAACTCGCCCATGCATGTCGAAACGCCGGGGGCGATGGCCGCCATCGTCGGGGACGACGCTGCGTTGCAGGCGGTGCTCGCGCGCGCGCGGAGGGTCGCGCCGACGGGAACGCCCGTGCTGGTGACCGGCGAGAGCGGCACCGGCAAGGAGCTCCTCGCACGCGCGCTGCACGAGCTCGGCCCGCGTCCCGCCGGTCCGTTCGTGGCCGTGAACTGCGGCGCCCTCCCGCGCGAGCTGGCGGAGAGCGAGCTCTTCGGCCATGAGCGCGGCGCGTTCACCGGGGCAGCCGGGCGCCGGCGCGGTTGGTTCGAGGAGGCGTCGGGCGGCACGCTGGTGCTCGACGAGATCGGCGAGCTGCCGATCGATCTGCAGCCCAAGCTCCTGCGCGTGCTCGAAACCGGGCGCATCCGCCGCGTCGGTGGCGCGGGCGAGTCGAGCGTCTCGGTGCGCGTGGTGGCGATGACCCTGCGGAACCTGGCGTACGAGGCGCAGCGCGGCCACTTCCGCGCCGACCTCTACTACCGGCTGGCCGGATTCGAGCTGGTCCTGCCACCGTTGCGGCGCCGCCGCGGCGACATCCCCTCGCTGGTCCGCCACTTCCTGGGCGAGATCGAACGCGAGGTCGGCGCGCGCGAGATCGATCCGGCGGCGCTGGCGGCGCTGATCGAGGCCGAATGGCCGGGCAACCTGCGCGAGCTACGCAACGTCGTGCGGCGCGCGGCGATCCTCAGCGAACGCCGCATCGATGTCAGCGCATTGGAGTTGCCGGCCACGCCGCGCTTCCGCGTCGGCGAGGCGCTGGCCGGCATGCGTCTCGCGGAGATCGACCGCCCTTCGTCATCGAATACCGCCGACACCATGATCGCCGCCGCGCCCCCCGAGCGAGCGCTCGAACCGCCGCCGCCCGAACCGTCGCTGCCCACTCAATCGCCACCCTCCCCCGCCGATTCAATGCCGATTCGCGGCCGCACCTTCGCCGAGATGGAGCGCGACATCTTCTCCTGGTACCTGCGCGAGCACGGAGGCAGCCGCCGCCGCGCCGCCCGCGCGCTCGCGATCGCGCGCTCGACGTTCTGCGAGAAGGTGAAGAAGTACCAGTTGGGTTGACAACCAGCTCCGTCGATTCAGCGCGAGTCGCCGGGGCGTCAACCGGGCTCGCCCTCGGGGCCGGGCGGCGGCGGCGCGGGCGCGCCGCCGGGGCTGTCGTCCGGTGAACCCGGAGGCGCGCCGCGCACGGGGGGCGCCGCCTCGGGCGGCGGCGGAGGGGGCGGCGTCGCTTCGGGCGGGGGCGGCGGTGGTGGCGGCGGTGGAGGTGGTGGCGAGTTGATGATGACGGGAGGCGGGGGCGGCGACGGCGGTGGTGGCGACGGGTCGAGGGTGGCGTTCATCGTCGGCGGCGGTGGTGGAGGCGGCGGCACCGGGCTCGCGGTCGTCGCGCGTGCGAACGACGACGGCCCACCCGACATGGTGTGAACTCCCGCGCGGATCCCGGGGACCGCACCGTTGTTCCCCGACGGTGCGATCGGCGTGAAGACCGGCGGGCTCATCGCGCCGAGCCGCCCGGACAGCCGGACGCCGTAGAAACCGTCGGGCCGCTTGCCCGCCGAGCCCGCCATCTGCAGCATCAGCTGCAGCTTGTCCGCGCTCTTTAAGAACGCGTCACTCAGGCGAAAGCGCAGGTACAGCGCCAGCGTCGACGTCGGCAGCGGATCGTGGAGCTGGATCTCGCCCTCGAGCGCCAGGTCGCCGTCGGGCGACTTCGCCTCGACCCCCTGCAGCTTGGCGACGCCCTTTTCGATGACGACGCGACCGACGAGATCGCCGAGCCGCACCCTGGGCAGCGTGAGCCCCCCCGACAGCAGCGGATTGCCCTCGATCTTGAGCGGCGTCTTGCCGTCGCCGAGCACGCAGTTCTTGCACTTGAACGACAGGGTGCCGTCGGCGTCGGCGTAGCGTCCGGTCTTGGACGACACGTTCATCGACATCTCGAACGTGCCGGTGATCGGCAGGTTGATCGTCTCGCGCACGCCCGGCAGCTCCGAGAGATCGATCGACTGGGCTTTGACGCCGACGTGCATCGGCCCCTTCTTCTGATTGAAGAGGTCGAGGTCGAGATCGCCGCCCAGCCCCGCCGCCGAGATCCCCAGCGACGTCGCCTTGCTGAAGATCACGAGCGGTGACACGCGCACGCGCGCCGAATCGAACGAGAATCGGATCGGCTTACCGGTGCCGGTCGGCCGGCTGCGCACGCGGATGTCCTTGAAGCTGACGGCGAACCCGAAGCCCGGCCCCGCGGAGCCGATGGTGACGTCGTACCCCTGGGTGGCGGCCCAGGCGATCGCCAGGTCTTTCGCGCGGTCGTACGGGAAGCAGAAGTAGAGAGCGACGCCGAACACCAGGATGCCGAACACGCTCTGCAGCAGCCAGCGACGGACGGCGCGCAGCCGCTCAGGAGTGATGGACAGCATCGCTACTTGTCCTTGCCTTCGACCTTGTCGGTCTTGTTGTCGGCCTTCTTCTTGGCCTTGTCTTCCTTCAGGCGTTCGAACGCCGTCGCGGTGAGCTCCACGTCCAACTTATCGGCCTCGGAGTACCGCCGCTTGATCGAGAGATGCGTGAACATGATCAGCCGCGGCCCGGTCTCGACCCGGCGCAGGAAATTCGACAGAGACTGGAGATCGACCTGCCTCAGCTTGAGGTCGACGTCGTGCTGGGCGTAGCGACGCCCCGCCGGCGTCGTCGGCCGCTCGGTGCTCTCGTCGATCTGCACCTGCGCCTCGCGCGCTGCCGCCTCGAGATCCGCGGTCAGCTGCGGCGGTTCGAACCCGATGCGCGCCTCCTGCGCGGCGCTGCGCGCCTTGGCGTCGAGGTACTCGTTGCGGTGCTTGGCGATCGCCGCGAGTGCCTTGCGGATCTCGGTGTTGCCGTCCTCGAGATCGCTGATGTTGCTGAAGACGAAGTACGTCCCGAGCATCGCCGAGACCACGACCACCGCGACCGCGAGCACCGCAACCCAGCGGCGCTCGCGCGGCGCCATCCGTTCCCACTCGGCGGCGAAATACGACACCGGGCGGTTGATGCTGCGTCCAATCGATTCCCGTACCGAGGTGACCACGCTCATGATCCGTTCCCCTCGCTCACGGACACTTCGAGTTGACGTTGATGGTGAACTGCTTGCCGCCGCCCGACACCTCGGTGATAGCCCCCTTGCTCACTTCTTCGTAGCACTCGATCTCCTTGAGCTTGGCGCCGATCTCGTCGACGGCCGCGGCCGAATCGACCGTCCCCTTGATGAAGGTCTTCTTGGGCCGGATGTCGAGCTCCATGATGTCGAGCTTGATCTTGTCGTCGCTCGGCACCTTGCGTGAGATCTGATCGAGCAAGTCGAACGCCGTCGCCTTGGGCAGCGGCGCCAGCTCCTCTTTGAATCCCTTGCTCACCAGCAACGTCACCGCCTTGGCGTCGTCGTTGGGCTGGCCCAGCAATTCTTGCGTCGCCGTCTTCAATTGCTGGTCCAGGTCCTTGCGCTCGTTGCCCAGGTTGGTGAGCGCGGCGCTGACGTCGAGGCCGATCGCGATCAGCATGCCGACGATGAGCATGGTCAGGTGCAGCGCCTTCTGGCGCAGCACGGAGAAGCTCGCGCGGTACAGGAACGGGCCGCGCCGCAGATCGATCTCCTTGCCGCCGCGGCTCGCGGCCAGCGCGATCGCCGTGCCGAGCGCATACGAGCTCGACTCGTCGGCCTCGACGACCGGGGCGTCGTCGTCGTCCTTGACGACGGGCATCATCTCGGCCGAGCTGCGAACGGCCAGGAAGCGCACCGCGAGACCGAGCTCGAACTCGAGGAACTGCGGCAGCCCCTTGAGCCGCCCAGTGCCACCGGTGATGAGAATCGCGTCGATGTTCTCCTTCGATGCGGCGCGGAAGCTGGCGATGGTCTGGCGGATCTCGCGTACCAGCGGCACCAGCGCATCGCGCAGCACCTGGTCGAGCTTGATCTCGAGCGGCGTCTTCGCCGGGCGCTCCGGATGGGCGATGCGCCCGTCCATGCGCTTGGCCATCTCGGCCCGTTCGTACGTCGAGCTGAACGCTTGCGCGATCGCGCTCGTCAGGTGGAACCCGCCGCGCTTGATCGTGCGCGCAGTGATCGCCTGTCCGTCGCGCACGATGCACAGGTTGGTGCGCATGTGGCCGAGATCGAGGATCACCTGGCAGGCGATCTCGGCCTCGTCGCCGGCGGCCAGCGCCCGCGCCGGCGTCGGGCTCGACAGCGTGCGGTAGACGACCGGCGCCGCGTAGAGCGCGCGCGGCTCGGTGCCGTGCGCCTCGAGCGTCGCCAGATACTGCGCAATCTCGTCGCGCTTGGCGGCGCACGCCAGCACCGTCGAGCCCTGGTCGCCGACCTTGACCACCGTGTGATCGAACACGACCTCGTCGAGCGGGTGCACGATCTGTCCTTCGAGCTCGTAGCCGACGACCTGATCGACCTTGCGCGGATCGGAGAACGGCAGCTCGAGCAGCCGGATCGAGAGCATGTCGCCGGGCAGCGCGAGGTAGGGCGTCGCCTCGGCCGAGACCTTGGAGAACGCTTCCTTGATCGCGACGGCCTGCCGCTCGAATAACGGCGCGTCGCCGCTGGGCACGGCGGTTTCGAGCAGACCCCGTAGGTGGGTCTGGCGGAAGCCGACCTCGAGCAACACGAGCTTGATCGAGAAGGCACCGAGATCGATGCCGCAGATGGTGTGAGACATGCCGTTTATTCCTCGCGCCAGTACTGGATGACGCCGTTCCCTTGCTCGGACATGCTGTTCAGGGTGAAGTAGTTCTCGGGGATGCTGAGCGTGTCGACGATGACGGTAATCTTCTTCTTCACGCGCCCCGCCTCGCCGGTGGCGACGATGCGGTAGATGCGCGGCGACCCGCGCACGTAGGCAAAGTTGTTGAGATCGGCGGCCTTGACGTCGATCGGGCTCAGCGACTGAAATGTCTTGTACCGCGGGTCGTCGGGCATGACCGCGGTCTGCGGGTTCTGCAGCACCTTGACGATCGAGTCCATGCTGTCGAAGCCGGCCGCCGACGCGCGGTCGCAGAGCAGGCTCGCCACCGGATAGAGCCGGGCGTCGTCGAGGATCGCGGCGTCGGTCGGCGGCTTGGTCGGGTCGGAGAGCGCCGTGGCGCGAATGACCCCCATGAGCAGCGGCGTGCAGTCGCCGCCGTTCTTGTTGCTGATCGCGCCCAGGTTGACCTTGCAGTCCTTGTTGGAGGGATAGACCGTGAGCGAGGGCTCGAACGCCTCGATGAAGGCGTCGCTGACCCCGCGCACCATCTTCATCTCGTCGACGGTGTCATAGCTGTAGTCGTGCGCGCGGTAGCGATCGCGCTGGGCGTCGTATCGGTAGTCTTCACCGGTCGCGGAGGCGCCGTCGATCACGAAGCCCTGTTCGTCGATGTCGGCCCAGTCGATCAACGCGCGCGCGACGTCGATGCGGGTCGTGAACTGCCCGTCGGTGTCGGCCTCGGTGAACAGGCGATCGAACCGGCGCGAGTACATGAGCGCGTTGAGCAGGCGGAACACAGTGACCTGTCGCTTGTGCGTATCGGTGTTGGAGATGCCCGAGCCGCAGTTGATGTCGATCTTGCCGTCCTCGCTGGTGATCTCGGCGTCGAAGCGGCCCGACGACATGCCGAGCCCCTTGATGTTCGTGGTGTCGATGCCGATCAGGCTGCCCAGACCCGACACCTCGTCCTTGGATCCGCTGAAGAAACCCATCAGCGTGCCGGCGTAATCGGTGACGCGCAGGCTGATCCCCAGGCCGCCGAGCGCGCTGCCGGCGGCGCTGTTGCTGTTGGCGCCGCTGTTGCCGCCCGCGCCGCTCGAGCCCATGAACGACGACAGCATCTGCTGCGCCTGTCCCATCACCGGGTCGACGAACTTCTGCTGGATCTTGATCAGCAAGCGGGACAGGTTGACCGACGACATCGCCATGTAGTGCGCGCGTACCTCGTCGCGCGCGTTGGCGGCCTGCGCAGCGTCGACGGTCGTGCCGTAGGTGAACTCGGCCACCAGCGCGACCATGAGCGCGATCCAGGTCAGCACGATCAGCAGCGCCACGCCGCGCTGGCGGTGGCGAGGAACGCACGGGGTGCGCAGTATTTTCAGCAAACGCCGCATCATTTTGAAGTCGCCGGCCGATACGCAACGCGATCGGTGACATGGATGCGCGCGTCGGTCGTGTAAGTGACGTCCTGGCCGCGCTCGTCAATCACGGTGAGAGCGATCCGTATGTGGCTGGGCAGGTACTGGTAGCCCGACGCCGTCATGGTGCTCCACTCGTTCTCCCACTCCTTCTTCTTGTAGTCGTAGTAGGTGATCTTGAGCTTGCTGACATCGGGGCAGAGGATGTAGCTCTCGCCCGGGATCACCTTGGGATCTTCCAACTGCAACCGGCGCGTCTCACGGCGCATGAGGTTCAGCACGCGGCGGTCGTCGGGATCGCGCTCGCCGTAATAGGTGATGAGCGCGGTGTCTCCTTCGTTGAGCCCGGCGCGTAGCCGCTGGTGCGCGAACGCGGAGAAGGTCAGCTCGTCGACGTCGCCGTGCGCCGAGCCGACGAACATCGTGCGGCGCTCGGCGACCGACGGCGCCTCGTCGTTGAGAAAGGTCATCTCGATCTCGCGCGCCATGCGCAGCATCGCGACGCGCACGGTGTGCGTGCGATCCTGCGCCGCCTCGATCGCGCGCTTATTGGTCGCGGTCTGCGAGAACGAGCCCCACATGATGGTGGTCACGAAGGCGAGGATGCCGAACGCCGCCATGACCTCGATCAGTGTGAAGCCGGCCTGCGACGCACGACGATTGCTCGACGACGGCATCATCTTTTCACCGCCGCCGCTGCCGCGGCTGCTGCGCCGGCCACACCCGAACCTGCGGCCGCGCCGGGCGTCGCCGACGCGGCCGTGGGCGCACCGCCGCCGGTCAGCGACGCATCGAGCTTGGCCGGGTCGGTGAGGAACTGCACCACCTCGAAGTTGAGATCGCGCCGGCCGACCTCGTCCCACGAAACCTTGACGGTCACGCGCCGCACCGATTCCTCGAGGCCGATGCGGATCGGGTCCATGAAGCCGCTCATCAGGCCGCCCATCATTCCGGTCAGCGCCTGCATCGGATCCTTCGACTTAGAATCGTCGCTGGACTGGTCCTGGGCGGCCTGCTTGAGATCGGTCGGCAGCTCGATGCGTTCGATCGTGCTCTCCCACCGGAAGCTGGGGAAGTTCTGGTCGCGAAAGGTCCCCTTGTCGCTCTCGTTGTCGGTGCTGAAACCGTTCTCGAGGATCGAGTCCTCGATGTCGGTCATCTTGCTGCGCGCGAGCAACGTGGCCGCGGTCGTCATCTTCGCGTGGTTCGTCGCCCGCACGTTGTTGGTGATGATCTGCAGCAACACGACCAGCGTCGTCGCCAGGATCGTGAGCGCGACCATGACCTCGATCAACGTGAACCCGCGGATGCCCGCATTGTCGGCGCGCCGACTCATCGTTCGATCCGCGTGCCCTCGTCGTCGATCTGCATGCCGGTCGGCGGCTTGATGTACTCGTTGTAGATCTTGGTCCGTCCGGTCAGCGGGTGGACGACGATCGAGTAGGTCGTCTCGCCCTCGGGATCGGTCAGGTGCACGATCGCCGCCTCGGTCTGGCCCATGGGGAAGAAGTAGATGTACGCGCGCCCGGCCACCACCTCGTCGGTCTGGCGCGGCGTGTACACGCCGGAGACCTTGATGCTGGTCTTTTTCAGCGTGACCGGCTTGAGGGCGGTCTCCTTGAACGCGCCAAAGCGCGCGCGCTTGGGCTGGAAGTCGCCGGCCTCGATCTTCGACGGGTCGAAGCTGCCCGTGTACTCGTAGCTGCCGCCGCTCAGCGATTCCTGGCGCTTCTCGGTCTTGCGCTTGTCTTCCTCGTCCTGCTTCGCTTCTTCCTCCTCGCGACGCCGGCGATCGACGATGCTCTCCGCCTCGCGCGGGACGTAGAACTTGTCGTCGGAGACCTCGGCCCAGTAGCGGCCCTCGTTGAGATCGATCACCAGCCGGTGGTACTTGCCGGTCGTCGACGCGCGGTCGAACAGGTAACGGATCGCACCCGACAGGTGGGCGGTCCCGGCGCGCAGGTCGCTCTTCGCCAGCGAGCGAAACCCGCGCACGGCGCCTCCGGTGATGAGCGCCACGATGATCAGCGCCATCAGGAGCTCGATCAGCGTGAAGCCACGCGCGACGACTCGTCGCCGCCGCAGCCAACTCCCGCACGTGTCGCCGGCCGTGTCGATCACAAAACCACCCGCTACTGCTGCTCCCAGGACTTGATATCGTCGGCCGTGCCGTCGGCCTTGTCGGGCCCCGACGAGGTTATGTCGGCGCCGTCGGGGTCTTGCTGGCCCGGGCAGCGCAAGACGAAGTCCTTGCCCCAGGGATCCTTCGACGATGCCCGGGCGAGATACTTCTGCGCCACCAGGTCGTCCAGGCTCTTGGGGCAGGAGTTGTTGCTGTCGATCATGAAAGTCGTCACGCCCTGCGAGATCTCCTTGATGCGCTCCTTGGCGATCTTGACCTTGGCTTTCTGGAACGACTGGTTGATGACGACGGCGACGCCGGCGCCGATCATGCCGATCAGCGCGAGCACGATCATGATCTCGAGCAACGAGAAACCACCGGAACGACGGCGTTTGCCGCGGTTTTGTAGGTATTTTCGAATAGTGCGGATCATGGGTCCCCTCCTCATTGAACGAAATTCTGCATATCCAAGATGGGCTGCAACACCGAAAACACGATGAACACGACCGCGACGGCCATCATCACGATGATGAGCGGCGAGAGCACAGTCGTCAGACGTTGAACCTTGCTGTCGACGTCCCGCTCGTAGGCGACGGCGACATTCTCGAGCATGGCCTCGAGCTGGCCGGAACGCTCGCCGACCGCGATCATGTGCACCATCATTGATGGAAACTGCCCGGAACGCTTGAGCGGCGCCGCGATCGATTCGCCCTCGCGGATGGCGTCGCGCGCCTCCTCGACGACCTTCTCCAGCACGTCGTTGTTGAGCACCTTCTTGACGATCTCGAGCGCGTTCAGCACCGGCACGCCCGCCGCCAGCATCGTCGACAGCGTGCGCGAGAAGCGCGCGACGCCGACGTAGCGGATGAGCGGACCGATCAACCACAGCCGCAGCTGGATCCGATCCATGGTGGCGCGCCCCTTCTTGGTGCGTACCCAGCGCTTGTAGCCCCACCAGCCAGCAGCGCCGACAGCGATCAGCACCCACCAGTAGCTCCCGGCGACGCCGGCCATGAAGATCAAGAGCTGCGTATTCCAGGGCAGCGTGCGTCCCATGTCCTCGAACACCGAGGTGATCTTCGGGACCACCACGATCATGAGCACCGCCATGACGATGCCGCCCAGGATCATCATGATGAGCGGGTAGGTCATCGCGCCCGACACCTTGGAACGCAGCGCGTGTTGCGCGTCCATGAAGTCGGCCAGCCGCGCGAGCACCGCGTCCAGGTTGCCGGCGGCCTCGCCCGAGCGGACCATGTTGGTGTAGAGGTCCGGAAAGATGTCGGTGTGTGTCGCCATCGCCTCGGCGAGCGCGCCGCCCTCGTTCACCTTCTGGCGGATCTCGGTGAGCACGGCCTCGAACTTCTTGTTGTCCGACTGTTCGGACAGCGCGCCCAGCGCCTCGGCCAGCGGGATGCCCGCCTTGAGCAACGTGGCGAGTTGGCGCGTGAAGACCGCGACCTCTTGCGGGCGCACACGCTCGAAGAAGCGGCTGAGATCGATCTCGCGCCGCAGCGCCGAGACCGGCGCGCCACCCGCGCCGTTGCCTGCGCGCGGCGAGGCCTTGGCGGCACCGCTCGCCAGCATCTCGCGATGCTCGGTGATGAAGACGCCGTCCTTGCGCAACATCTGGCGCAGCACCTTGGGCCCGTCGGCGTCCTTGGTACCGGAGACGTTCTTGCCGGCGGCGTTCAGCCCCTTCCACGCGTAGACCGGCATCAGTCAGAATCCTGCGTGGTGATCATGAGAACCTCGGCGGTCGTGGTCAGGCCCGCGAGCACCTTCTGCGCGCCGTCCTCGCGCAGCGTGCGCATACCGGACGCCACGGCCGTCATCTTCAGCGTCTGCGCGTCGACGTTCTTGATGGCGAGCTGGCGGATCTTCTCGTCGATGATCAGAAGCTCGTAGATCGCGGTACGACCCTTGTAGCCGGCGCCGAGGCAGCTCGGGCAACCGCCCTCGCGCGCGCGGAACAACATGAATTCGGGCGGGCCGGCCGCAACGCCCTTGAACTTCACCCGGCGCGCCACGCCCGAGGCAAAGTCGCCGGGGTCGATGCCGATGCTCAGCAAGTCTTCGTCGCTGGGCGTGTACGCCTCGCGGCACTCCATGCACACGCGGCGCACCAGCCGCTGCGCCAGCAGCGCCATCAGCGACGACGCCACGAGGAAGGGCTGCACGCCCAGGTCGACGAGGCGGGTGATCGCGCCGGCGGCGTCGTTGGTGTGGATGGTCGACAGCACGAGGTGGCCCGTCAGCGACGCCTGGATCGCGATCTCTGCGGTCGGCAGATCGCGGATCTCGCCGACCATGATCACGTCGGGGTCGTGGCGCAAGAACGACCGCAGCCCGGCGGCAAACGTCAGGTCGATCTTATCGTTGACCGCGGTCTGCGAGATCCCGTCGAGCTGGTACTCGACCGGGTCCTCGATGGTCAGGATGTTGAGGTCGGGTGAGTTGATCTTCGCCAGGCAGGCGTAGAGCGTGGTGGTCTTGCCGGAGCCGGTCGGCCCGGTCACCAGCATGATGCCGTGCGGCCGGTGGATGAGGTCGTCCATCTGGCGCAGGTGGTCGTCGCCGAAGCCGATGTCGGCGAGATCGTGCAGCACCGATTCGCGGTCGAGCAGACGGATGGTGATGCGCTCGCCCTGCTTCACCGTCGGGATGGTGGCGACGCGCATGTCGATGTCCTTGCCCGCGATCTTGCGGCGGATACGGCCGTCCTGCGGCAGGCGCTTCTCGGCGATGTTGAGGCCGGCCATGATCTTCACGCGCGAGATGATCGACGGCATGAACTGGCGCGCGGCGCGGCGGGTCTCGTATAGCTCGCCGTCGATGCGGTAGCGCACCATGACCTCCTTCTCGCCCGGCTCGATGTGAATATCGCTGGCGCGCTCCTTGACCGCGTTGAACAGCAGCGAGTTGACCCAGCGGATGATGGGCGCCTCGTCGGTGATCTCGAGGATGTCGACCAGCTCCTCGCCGGTGCCGGCCATCTCGTCTTCGTTCTCGCCCTCGGTGCCGAGATCGCCGCCCTTGTCCTGCTTGCGGCCGTAGACCTCGTTGATGACCTCGAGGATCTTCTGCGGCGGCACCAGCACGGGCTCGATCTCCGCACCCAGCTGCGCGCGCAGATCGTCGAGCGCACCGACCTCGAGCGGATCGGCGATCGCGACCGTGACCACGTCGTTCTCCTTGCGGATCACCAGCAGCCGGTGCTGCTTGGCGAAGCCGATCGGCACGTGCGCGATCAGCTCGAGATCGACCTCGTCTGGTTTCAGCTCGGCGCGATAGACGATGCCCATCTGCTTGCCCAGCGCCTGCTGAACCTGCTCCTCGGTGACCGCGCGCATCCGCACCAGGATCTCGCCGAGGAGGCCGCCCTCGGCGGCCTGCACCTCTAGCCCCTGCTGGAGAAGCTCGGCGGTCAGACCCGGGCCCGAGGCCGGTTTCGCCTCCAGCAGAATCTGTCCAATCAGTTTCGGGCCCAAGTGCTCTGTGTTCTCCCTATGGTGACGGGGACGGGACGTTCTCGAGCGGCGGCGACCCAGACGGCGGGGGCGGTGGCGTCACCGGCGGTGGCGGCGGCGACGTGGACGGCGGCGCATTGTCGGGGGACCCAGCGCCCGGCTGCGGCGCGCTCGGCCCGGACGGCGGCGACGGCGCCTCGATTTCACCCGAGTGATCGCTGTCCAACTTCTCGCGAATGTCCTGCTCGGCCTGATCTTCCTCTTCGACCTCGCGCGCGGCGCGGTTGATTTCCTCGAGCATGCCGCGTTTCCTGCGATAGTCGACCTGAGCCTCGGGATTTGGCCGCTCCTCGCCGCCGAAACGCTCCACGAACTCGCGTCGCTCCTTCATCTTCTTTTCCAGCACGCGTCGCAGATCGGTCTGATCCGCGATCACGTACGGGGTGAGCGCGATGATGAGGTTGGTCTTCACGACGTGGCGGGTGGTGTCGCGGAAGAAGAAGCCGATGATCGGGATGTCACCGAGCAGCGGGATCTTCTGCACGCTGTTGATGACCTTGTCGGACATCAGGCCGCCGATCAGGATTGTCTGCTGATCCTTGGCGACGACGATGGTCTTCGCGGTGCGCTCCGACGTCGACGGCCCCAGGTTGCTGGCGCCGGGCGCGACCTCGGAGATCTTCTCGTCGACCTCGAGGCGAATGATGTCGTGCTCGTTGACGTGCGGCACGAGCTTCATCTCCAGCGCGACCTTCTCGCGCTGCACCTGCGGGAACAGACCGCCGATGCCCAGGCCCGCAAGCGGGTTGGCGCCGGCCGCACCGGGCGTCGCGCCACCGAGCCCGATCGTGCTCACCGGGAACGGGATGCGCGAGCCGACGGAGATCTCGCCCTCCTCGTTGTTCATGATGAGGAGGTGCGGGTTCGACAGCACGTCGACGTCGCTGTTGGTCTGCAGCGCGTGAACCAACACGCCGAACGACGGGATGTCGAGCGTCGACGTCGCGCCGAAGCCCAGGCTGCGCGCCTGGTCGGGAGACAGCACCGGCCCGAGTATGCCGGCCAGCATGGTTTCGCCGAGCAGCGACGCCGGGTTGAGCGTCTTCGACGGCATGAAGCCGCCGATGCCCAGACCCTGGCTGCTCTGGTTGAAGGGGTTCACCGGTATCGCGCCGTGGAACGAACCGCCGAGCTCGCGGTTCTTGTCGAGCGTCACCTCGAGGATCATCGCCTCGACGAAGACCTGCTTGCGGGGCGAATCGAGCCGTTCGATCACGCGGCGAAGCGACTGGTAATCCTTGAGCGACGACACGACGATCAGAGAATTGGTCGGCCGATCGAAGTTGATGCGCACGTCGCCCTCGAACAGCAGCGACGGGCCCTGGCCCGGCGTACCTCCCGGGGTCGGGGTCGGGGTCGGCGTCGTCGCGCCCCGGCCGGTGCGCGTCCGGCCGGCGGCCGCACCCGATACCGCGACGCCGGTGACCGCGCCCAGCGTCTGCGCCAGCTCGTCGCAGTTGGCGTTCTCACAGTAGTAGACGTGGATGCGCCCGTCTCCGCCCTCGAGCGGCACGTCGAGCTTGCGCACCAGCGTCAGCAGACGCGCGTAGGCGCGCTCGTTGGCGATGACGATCAGCTGGTTCGAGCGCTCGTCGGGGATGATCTTCGACACCATCATCTCCGACGTGAGATCGCCCACCTTGGGCGGCTGCTTGTTGCCGGGACCCGGCGGCGCCGTCGTCGGCGTGCGGCCCTTGCCGCCCAGCTGCGCGACCTGGAAGATCTCGCCCAGCTTCTGCGCCATCTCGCCGGCCGCGGTGTTCTTGATCTCGACGATCCAGATCTTCTCGCCCGTGCCCGCCTGATCCAGCTCGCGGACGATGGTCATCATGCGCGCGATGTTGGCGTTGGTGTCGGTGATGATCAGCGTGCCCTGCGGCGCGAAGACGATCACGTCGCCCTGCTCGCCCTTGAGGCGCCCCAGCACCTGCGCCACCTCGTTGACGTCGGCGTTCTCGACGCGAACGAGGCGCGTGACGTAAGCCTCGCCGTCGTTGTCCCCGGCTGAGTAGATCGGGATCGCGCTGGTCTTCGCGCGCGGGGTTTCGATGATGCGCAGGAACTTGCCGCTGGGCGCGACGGTCAGGCCGACCGAATCGAGCGCCGAGAGAAACAGCCGGTATGCCTCCTCGGGCGTGATCAGCTGCGGCGCGATGATCGTGACCTTCTTGCTGTTGGCGGGGATCGTTCCCGGCAGCACGAACTGCTTGCAAGTGATCGACGAGATCCAGGAGATGAGGTCTCCGAGATCCGTCTCGGGCTTCATGTTCAGCTTCACGATCCGGCGATTGGCAGGGAACTTCTTGCAGGAGTTGAACTCCTTTTCACCGGCCAGCTCGCCGGTCACCGTCGGTCCGGGGATCCCGCCCGTGCCCGGCGTGGCGGCCGGAGTCGGCACCGGCGTCACGCCCGTCGGGCTACCCAGCAGCGGATTCGCACCACGAGACGCGCGCCGAAGCTGCCTGGGCGTCAGCGTCGGGCCGGGAGGCGTGGTCGCGCCCGTCGCCGATGACGGCGGCGTGGCGGGCGGCGCCGACGGAGTCGGTTGCGGACCGGCACCCGAAACAACCGCAGCCACGGCGGTCGATGACGCGGAGACGGCGATCGCCACCAACAGCGCAAGCGGTGTGAAGAAGCTCGCGAGCGGCGCGAGGGAGCTCGAAGCGCGCGCGAACGAGAAAGCGCGCGCCACGGGACGACAGTCTCTGGGAGATCTCATCGGATATTGTATTCCTTGTTGATTTTCTGCCCGTTCCGCTCCAGCCCCACCGACAGATGGCTGGCCGATTTCAGCTTGGTATAAACCTCGAGCGCCTTGTCGGGGCTGGTCATCTCGAGCCCGTTGATCGCCGAGATGACGTCGCCGTTCTGCAGGCCGATCTTCGCGAAGGGGCCGTCGGGCCGCACGCTGAAGAGCCGGAAGCCGGCCGCCTTGCCGTCGCGGATCTCGGGGACGATGCGCGCCGAGCGCGACAGCAGGCTCATGTTGCCCAGCAGCGAATCGACAGTCGCCCGCTGCACCTCGTAGTTGTGCTCGCCGGTCTTCTTGATGCCGCGATCGAGCTCGGCCATCAGCGGGTCGGCCGGCGGGCTCGCCGGCGCCGCCGCGACCGGTGCGTTCGGCGTCGCCGGCGCCTTGTCGATGAGATCCAGGTACTCCTTGCGCCCGTTGAGCTCGAGGTAGACGCGGTCCTCGACGATGTCCGAGATCGTCGCGTCGCGGATCTTCGAGCCGATCGAGTACGGACCGACCGCGTGGTCCTCGGTGTCGCGGATGATCGCCACCGACCAGCGTGGGTCGCCCGGCGGCGGCGCGAACATCACCGCGAGCAGGCGCAGTGGCAACGACGTGCGCTGGAGCCCGGGCTCGACCGGCTTTCCGTCGGTGGCGGGTTCCTTCTTGTCCAGGATCGGTGGGCAAGTCGAGCAGAAGATGTTCCGATTGAGGATCGTCTCGACCTCTTTGCCGTAGTAGGTGCCGGTCGACGCGGTCGGAGTCGTGCGCGGCGCGCTCTTGACCGGCGGCGTGATGCGGGTGATCCGGGTCTGAATGATGGTCGCCGTGGCGCGGGCACTGAAGACCGCACAGATGGCGATGACCAGAAGGTCGATCGCCCACAGGTATTTGCGCAGAAGTGTCTCCATTGACTCCCCGGGTCCAGGCCGTCGCCAGCGTTTACGAGAGCAACGCTGGGGCCATCGGCCGGCTGACCCAAAAACCTTACTCTTCCAGTGATTTAGCTACGCTCAGCCGCGCCGCGGCCCTGCCAAATTGGCACACCTGATCCAGGTGTTCGTGACGCGTCTTCCGAGGTGGGTCTAGAGACCGCTCCCGACGCCCCAATTGGCTCGTCCGTGTCCAGCTCAGCCGGCGCTTCGCCGACCGTCGGCGGCAGGCCGATCCGCTCCTCTTCCAGCCGGCGGTAAATCGTTCGGGTAGCGATGCCGAGCAGCTGCGCGCACAGGCGTTTGTCGCCCCCGACGTGGCTCAGGGTCGCGTGGATCACCCGGCGCTCGATCTCGCCGAGCGGCGTGCCAACCGCAAAGATCAGCGACCGGTCGTCGCCCGCGACCGTGCCACCGCTGCGCACCTCGGGCGGCAGGTCGTCGAGCTCCACCGACGAACCGCGCGACAGCACCACCGCGCGCTCGACCGTGTTCTCGAGCTCGCGCACGTTGCCCGGCCACTCGTGCCGCGCCAGCGCGTCGGCCGCGGCACGCGAGAACCCGGCCATGCGCCGCCCATTGCGTTCGCCGTAGATCTGCAGGAAGTGCTCGGCCAAGAGCGGGATATCCTCGCGCCGGTGGCGCAGCGGTGGGATCGGCACCGCGATGACGTTCAGCCGGTAATACAGGTCCTCGCGGAAACGCCCCTCGCGCACGGCGGCGCGCAGATCCTGGTTGGTTGCGGCGACCAATCTGAGGTCCACCTTGGTGGTGCGGCCCCCGAGCCGCTCGACCTCGTTCTCCTGCAGCACGCGCAGCAGCTTGACCTGCACGTGGGTCGGAATCTCACCGATCTCATCAAGGAACAGTGTCCCGCCGTCGGCCTGCAGGAAGCGGCCGTCGTGCCGTTGTGCCGCGCCGGTGAACGCGCCCTTCTCGTAGCCGAACAGCTCGGCCTCGAGGATCGTCTCCGGCAGCGCCGCGCAGTTGACCGGGATGAACGGCCCCTTGCTGCGCGCCGAGCCCTCGTGGATTGCCCGCGCGAGCAGCTCCTTGCCGGTGCCCGATTCACCCAGCAGCAGGACCGTCGCCAGCGACGGCGCTGCCTGGTTGACGATGTCGATCGTCCGCCGCCAGGGCAGCGACTGGCCGATCAGAGAGCGCTTCTTGTGCGCGGCGAGCTGCGCGCGCAGCGAGCGGTTTTCCTGAACCAGCGAGCGCTTCTCCAGCGCCTTGCCGACCACGCGCACGATCTGCGCGCGCTTGAGCGGCTTGGTCACGAAGTCGTACGCGCCCTGCTTCATCGCCTCGACGGCGTTCTCGACGGTGCCGTAGGCGGTCATGAGAACCGTCTCGGTCTCGGGCGACAGGCTGCGGCTCGCCCTGAGCAGGTCGATGCCCGACATGCCCGGCATGATGAGGTCGGTGATCAGCACCGAGACTGGCTCGCGCCGGATGATCTCCAGCGCCTCGCCGCCCGACCCCGCTGTCAGCACCCGCAACGACTCGCGCTCGAAGATCTTGTGCAGTGAGTCGACGATGCCAGGCTCGTCATCGACGATCAGGACCGTGGGGGCGTCGTTCATCGCGTCCATGCCCCATTCTGCTTCAACGTTGGTGCCATTCTCTGCCGTTCAGGCTAACAGGTTGATTTTATTAGCGCCACTCTCGCGCCAACTTGGCTTGGCCTGAGTGATAGCTGCCAAACTGTCAGGGCGCCAGTCGAATCACTTACTGCTGTGCCAGTCTGTCACGAGCGTTCGGGGGAGGCCGGCAGCGTGATCCGGAAGGTCGTGCCCTCGCCGACGCGGCTGTCGACACGGATCTTGCCGCCGTGGCGCTCGATGATGCCGTGCACGATCGACAGGCCCAGGCCGGAGCCTTCGCCAACGTCTTTCGTGGTGAAGAAGGGATCGAAGATACGCGGGATGACCTCGGGAGGGATTCCGGGACCGTCGTCGGCGATCGAGATCTCCACGTCGTCGCCGGCGCGCGCGACCGCCACGCGGATCGTGCCGCCGCGCTCGCGGGTCCCGATCGCCTGCGCCGCATTGGTGATCAGGTTCATGAACACCTGGTCGATCTGACCGGCGAAGCCGCTCACGCGCAGGCCGGCCGCGATCTCCTTCTCGACGCGAACGTTGGTCAGACGGTGGCGCAGCAGATCCAACGTGTCGTCGACGCTGCGGGACAGGTTCAGCTCGCGCGGCGTCTCCTCGTCGCCGCGCGAATAGTTGTGCAGCGCTTGCACGATCGCCTTGGTGCGCGCGGCGCCGCGCTCGACGACGCGCAACATCTCCTCCGCCTCCTGCGCCAGCGCGGCGATGTCGGTTTCCGACGACGGCGCGCCGTCGCCGTTCTTCCCCTGCGCGATCTGATGAATGGTGTCCGAGAGCGGCCCGAGCGTGTTGATGACCGCGTTGACCGGGTTGTTGATCTCGTGCGCGATGCCGGCCACCAGACGACCCATCGACGCCAGCTTCTCCGTGCGCACCAGGTCGTCCTGCGCGCGGCGCAGCTTCTCCAGCGCCTCGCGCAGCTCGCCGTTGCGCTGCTCGAGCACCTCGGTGCGCCGCCGCACCTCGCGCTCGAGGTCGACGTTCAACGATTCGGTCGTGCGCAGCTTGTCGCGCAGCGCGCGCCGCATCTCCTCGAACGCGAACGTCAGCCGCCCGATCTCGTCGGCCTCGCCCGACGGCGGCACCGGCCGCGCCAGCTCGCCGCGCGCCATCTCGTCGGAGCGCTGCTCGAGCGCGCGGATCGGCGTCACCATGTCGCGCACGATCAGCAGGACCAGGCCCAGCGCCAGCGCGAACGCCAGCACGACCGAGCCGACGATCTTCTCGAGCTCGTGCGTGGGGGAGAGCGTGAACAGCAACACCAACCCCGCCGTGAACACGGTGATACCCGAGAAGAACAACACCAGCTTCATGCGCAAGCTGACCGGCGAACGCACTTCTGCGACCGGCAAGCGGTGGCGCGCCCCCAACTGCCCGAGCAGCGGCCGCAGCACGTCACGCAGCAACAAGGTCTCGTAGAGGCCCATCGCCAGCACGTTGAGGCCGATCGCGCCCAGCAGCCGGCGCGCCGTGTCGGTGTCGAGATGAGCGAGCGAGCGGCCGATGGCGACCACGGCAACAGCGATGAACGTCACCGCGAGCCCCTGATAGACCGCGAGCCGATACGGGATCGACTGCGCGGCGCGATAGGCGGAGACCGCGCGCGGATCGTCGCGCGCCGGCCCGCGCACGCCCGGGTGGCGCACCGCCGTGTCGAGGTAGCGCTCGATGGGCAGGCTGCGCCGCCAGAGCGAGCGGTACCAGAGCAGCGCTGGGATGATCAGCGCCGGCAGCGAGAGCGACAGCAGCGTACCGGCCTGGCGCGCGCTCAGATCGGTGAAGACCGACACCAGCGCGGCGTTGACGGCATAGGTCACGCCGAACAGCGCGCCCGCGGTCGCACGAAGCCGCGGCCGGTAGCTGCCCATGAACTCGCGCAGCGGGTCGACGTTGGGCAGGATCTCGCGCCGGGCGCCGGCCAGGATTCGATGCCAGGTGATCGTGCGGATCGCGGCCGACGCGCCGGTGTGCACCATCGTGGCAGTGAGGAGGCCGGTCGCCGAGGGCCACGCCAGCAGTCCCTGCTGCACCCACCGCACAGCCATGTACGCGATGGCGCCGACCCAGATCAGCCAGCGGCTGAGCGCCGCCTCGAACGGCGCGCGCCCCATCGCGCGCTGAGCCGCTTCGACCTCGGCCGCGGTGACCGCGCGCCCCGCGCGTTTCGCTGCACGCGCAACCATCACCGGTCGCAGCGCATCGGCGACTCGCACACCCGCCAGCACCAGCAAGGCCGCGACGATCGGCCCGACCCGATAGGCGAGCCCGGTCGCGCGCAGCGCCGGCGTCGCGAGCTCGACCAGCGGCCCGCCGACCAGCACAAGCTCGGCGAGTGTCAGCGCCGTCTCGCCGAGAATGAAGCTCACACCCAGCGTCAAGCGCCGCGCCGGCGGCCCCGGCGCGACCGCGGTAGATCCGGTCGTCGGAGATTGCGCCGTCGGCGAAGCCGCCGCGGGCACGGCCGGTTGCGACGCGGAAGTCGAGGACGCCAGCATCGAGGGTGGAGGGAATCTTACGGGATCCTGGGGAGTGGGATCCAACCGGGGCCTCGGGCCTCAGGCCTCGGGCCCGGGATCGGATTCTTTCAACGGCGGCGCATCGGGCCTTGGACCGGAATATGAACGCCGTCACAAGTCCGATACCTGAGGCCCGAGACCCGAGGCCCTGTCCGCAACCGAGCGGAATGGATGCGAAACGGCGCGGCGCGCGTCCGATTGCGCGCTATCATTGCAAGCCAATGTCCTGGGAAATGATCCGCAACCTGGTGCGGGACGAGTGGGTCATCCTCGCTCTCTTGCTCGTATGGTCGCTCGCCGGCCTGACCGTCATTTGCGAGCGGCTGTACGCGCTCTGGAACATCCTGCCGAAGTCGGAGCAGTTCAAGAACCGCGTCATCGGCGCGCTGGAAGCGGGCGACATCGGCAAGGCGGCCGCGCTTTGCGAGATGTCGCAGGTCCCGCTCGCCGAGGTCTTCGAGCGCGGCTTGCATGTCTTTCAGAAGACGCCGCACAAGACGTCGGAGGCGGTGACGTCGCAGCGCGGGGCAGCGGTGCTGTCGTGCAAGCGCTACCTGTGGGCGCTCGGGACCGTCGGCTCGTCCGCGCCCTTCGTCGGTCTCTTCGGTACCGTCGTCGGCATCCTGAAGGCGTTCCAGTCGATGTCGGTTGCCGGCACCGGCGGGTTCAAGGTCGTGTCGCAAGGGATCGCGGCCGCGCTCGTGGCGACGGCTGCCGGCCTGCTCGTCGCGATCTACGCCGTCATCGCCTACAACTACTTCGTCTCGCGCGTGAATGGCATCGCGATGCAGTACAAGCTCTACGGCGAGGAGTTCCTGACCGCGCTCGGCGAGTACGCCAAGGCGCGGCCCGCGTCGCCCACCACCCCCACGTCGACTCCGATTCCTCCGGCCAGCGACGGCAGCAGCACCATCACGCCGGCCGCTGCGGCGGCCGCAGTGACGACGAGCTAGGGCATAACGGATGGGAATGAACGTTCAGCTCGACGAGGGCGGCAGCGCCACCGGCGAGGACACGGGCGACGGCGGCGGTGAGACCGTCGTCGCGGAAATCAACATCACGCCGCTCACCGACGTCTTCCTGGTTCTGCTGATCATCTTCATGGTGACGTCGACGGCGCTGGTCGAGTCGGAGGCGGCGTCGCGAGCCGGGGTCAAGGTGGTCCTGCCCAAGGCCAACACCGCCGGACCGGTGTCGCAACGGCGCAGCGACCCGGTCCTGACCGTCACCAAGTCCAACGAGGTGTATCTCGGCTCGAAGAAGGTCGAGATCGCGAACCTCGAGGCCGAGATCCGCAAGGCACTGACCGAGGTCGGGTCCGAGACCCTGCTGATCCGCGGCGACAAGAGCGTGCTGCTCGGGGCAGCCGTCGACATCATGTCGGTGGCCAAGAAGGCCGGCGCCAGCCATATCGCGATCCTGACCGCCCCCGGCAAGTAGCGCCCTGGGGCACGCGTGCTCCGGACCACCAATTGTGGGGCGGTTCGCTACACACCGGACGGGGCGTCCGGCAAGACTGCCTCACCCCGGCCACGCACCTGTAACGAGCCTGTTTCCAAGTTAGCGAAATTGTTCGATCGAGATCACGCTCGCGGCCAGCTCGCCCATGGCATGAGCGCTGCACACGTGAGGCGCCGTCGGAGCTGAGTGGCTCCGAGATCGCAACCCCCCAATCAGGAGTCACCCATGATTCGTTCGATCTTCCTCGCGCTCGCACTGCTCCTCCCCGTCAGCTGGACCGTTGCCCGCGCGGCCGATGAGGCCCCCGCCGACGGAGCGAAGAAGGAGAAGAAGGCCAAGAAGGGCAAGAAGGCGGACGGCGCCGAGGGCGAGAAGAAAGCCGACGACAAGAAGTAGTCGTTTATCTGGTCGACTTTCGTCGGCCAGTTCCAAAAGCCCCCGGCGCCTCGAGCTCCGGGGGCTTTTTTCTTTTATCAGATAGGATTCACGGCAGGCATGACGATCCGGACCAAGATCTGGCTCATCGCGGTGAGCGTGGCCACGGCGGTCGGCGTGGCCTCTTGGGGACGGCTCTACCTCACCCGCACGCGCATCATCAAGGATGCGCAGACCTCGGCCGAGGAGCTGGCGCACGACATCGCCGAAGACCTGAAGAGCGTGCAGGCCGACGCCGCCGACGCCGATCTCGAGGAGAAGCTCCTCGGCTACCTGAACCGGCACATCCGCATCGTGCGCCTCGACCTTTACGTCTACCGAGAGTCTTCGACACCGTCGAGCCGCATCGCCGCGGCGCGCGGCGATCGGCCAGAGATCACGCGGTTCGCGCCATTCAACCGGCAGCCGCTCTTCGTCACCAAGCAGGGCGCGGGCGAGGCGCGGGAGACGCCGATCGAGATCCCGGTCGATCTCAAGGGCCCGTGGGGCGCGACGCTGGTCATGCGCTGGACGCTCGGACCGGTCGAGGCGATGCTCGAAACCGAGGAGCGTATCTCGTTGATCTTCGGCGCCGGCCTGCTGGTCGCGCTCACCTTGCTGTCGGGCTTGATCACCGACAAGGTCATCGGCCGCCCGCTCGAGGTGCTGGCGGGCGCCATGCGCGACGTCGAAGGCGGCGATCTCTCGCGCCGCGTGCCGGTCGAGACCGTCGACGAGGTGGGCCGTCTGTCGCAGGGGTTCAACCGCATGCTCGAGCGGCTATCGCAAGCCGATGCGCAGATCCGCGCCTTCAACCAGCGGCTGGCCGGCGAGATCGAGGCGGCGACGCGAGATCTCTCCGAGAAGAACGCGACGCTGGCGCAGCTCAACCGCCTGCTCAACGAGATGCGCCTCGAGAACGCGTCGAAGGTGCGCCTGGCGACGCTCGGCCAGCTGGCGGCGCAGCTGGCGCACGAGATCGGCACGCCGCTGTCGTCGGTGTCGGGGCACATTCAGCTGGCGCTCATGGATCGCAACCTGCACGGCCCGGTGCGCGAGCGCCTCGAAGTCGCGGGGCGCGAGGTCGAGCGCATCAGCCACATCGTGCGCGACTACCTGGATTCGACGCGGCCGCTCGAGCCCGAGCGCGTGGTAACCGCGCTGCCGCGCCTGCTCGACGAGGCGATCGAGCTCACGCGCGGCGTGGAGCCAACCGGCCGCGCGCCGGTCCACTTGCAGATGGATCCGCGGCTCGGCGAGGTCGTGACCGACCCCGGTCTGCTACGACAGATCGTCGTGAACCTGCTCTCGAACGCGCTGGACGCGAGCGACAACACCAAGGGCAAGGTCACGATCGCGGCCAAGTCCGCCGGCGACGACGTGCTCATCACCGTGAGCGACACCGGCCACGGCATCGCGCCCGACGATCTGCGCCGGATCTTCGAGCCGTTCTACACGACCAAGGGCCGCGGCAAGGGGACCGGGCTCGGCCTGGCGATCTGCCGGCAGCTCACCGCGGCGCTCGGCGGCAGCATCTCGGTCGAGAGCGAACCGGGCCAGGGGTCGACGTTCTTCGTGCGCTTCCCGCGCAAGGGCGCGCCGGCCGGCGCCGAGCCGCGCGCACGCGTCGCCACCGGAGGAGTCCGCGCATGAGCACAAGCAAAGTGAGACGATGACCGACCCCGCCCGCACCCCCGAGCCCCGCGTCCTGGTCGCCGAGGACGATCGCGTCGCGCGCGATCTGCTGTGCGAGATCTTGCGCGGCGAGGGCTTCATCGTCGAGGCGGTCGACGACGGCGCGGGCGCGATCGAGCGCGCCGCCGCGGGCCGCTACGATCTCGTCGTCTCCGACGTGCGCATGGAGCGGTCGAGCGGCCTCGACGTCTTGAAGGCGTTCACCGACAAGGCGCCCGGCACGCCGGTCATCTTGATCACCGCGTTCGGAGACGTCACCGGCGCGATGGAGGCGATCCAGCGCGGCGCGTACGACTACGTGTCGAAGCCGTTCAACATCGAGGAGCTCAAGCTCACGGTCACGCGCGCGCTCGAGCGGCGGCGGCTGGTCGCCGAGAACCGCACGGTACAGAGCGAAGCCAAGACCCAGATCGAGGACATCGTCGGCAAGAGCGCGGTGATGCTCGAGGTCTACAAGCTGGTGGCGCGCGTCGCCGCCTCGACGGCGACGGTGCTGGTGACCGGCGAGTCGGGGTCGGGCAAGGAGCTGGTCGCGCGCGCGATCCACACGCACTCGCCGCGCGCGCGGGCGGCGTTCGTGCCGGTCAACTGCACAGCGCTCACGGAGTCGCTGCTGGAGTCGGAGCTGTTCGGTCACGCGCGCGGCGCGTTCACCGGCGCCATCAGCGCCAAGCGCGGCCTGTTCGAGATGGCCAGCGGCGGCACGATGTTCCTCGACGAGATCGGCGACATGGGTCCCAAGATGCAGGCGCAGCTGCTGCGCACGCTGCAGGACGGCGAGGTGCGGCCGGTGGGCGGCGCCGATTCGATCCGCGTCGACGTGCGCCTGGTCTGCGCCACCAACAAAGACCTCGACGAGGAGGTCAAGGCGGGGCGCTTCCGCGAGGACCTCTATTTCCGCATCAACGTCGTCACCGTGCGTCTGCCACCGCTGCGCGAGCGGCGCGACGACATCCCGATCCTGGTCGCGCACTTTCTGGCCAAGATCGCGCGCCGCGAGCGGCGCGAGCAGGCGGCGCTATCGCCCGAGGCGTTGCGCCTGCTGACCGGCTACGCCTGGCCCGGCAACGTGCGCGAGCTGGAGAACGCGATCGATCGCGCGGTCGCCGTCGCCAAGGGCAACGTGATCCTGCCGTCGGACCTGCCCCCCGAAGTCGGCGGCGCCGGCCCGGTCGTGAGCGGCGAGGGCGGCGGCATCATCGAGGATCGCCCGACGCTGGCCGAGCTCGAGCAGCGCTACATCGCGCTCGTTCTTCAAGAAAGCGGCGGCAACAAGAAGAAGGCGGCCGAGAAGCTGGGCATCGATCGCCGCACGCTCTACCGCGCGCTCGAGCGCACCGGGGCCGAAGCCGGCGAGCCCGACGACGACGAGTGACATGCTGGAGCTGTGCGGCGTGTCGAAGCGCCTCGGCGGCGCCGAGGTGCTGCGCGGGATCGATCTGACCGCCGCCGCCGGCTCGACCAGCGTGCTCATCGGCCCGTCGGGTTGCGGCAAGTCGACGGTGCTGCGGCTCATGCTCGGGTTGCTAGCGCCCGACAGCGGCATGGTCCGCTTCGACGGCGCCGAGGTCGGCCCGCGCACCGTCGATGCGGTTCGCGCCCGCACCGGCTACGTGATCCAGGACGGCGGCCTGTTCCCGCACCTCACCGCGCGCGGCAACGTCACGCTGATGGCGCACCACCGCAACTGGGACGCCCCGCGCATCCAGCGCCGGGTCGACGAGCTAGTGGCGCTCACCCGTTTCCCCGCGGATGCGCTCGAGCGCTTTCCCGTCGAGCTGTCGGGCGGCCAGCGCCAGCGCGTGAGCCTGATGCGCGCGCTGATGCTCGATCCCGACGTGATCCTGCTCGACGAACCGATGGCTGCCCTCGACCCGCTGGTGCGCGCCGAGCTGCAGGCCGACCTGCGCGCGATCTTCCGCGCGCTCGGCAAGACGGTGGTGCTGGTCACGCACGATCTCACCGAAGCCGGCCGTTTGGGCGACGAGATCCTGCTCATGCGCGACGGCGCGGTGATCCAGCGCGGCACGCTTGCCGAGCTCGTGCGCACACCGCGTGACGAGTTCGTGAGCCACTTCATCAACGCGCAACGCAGCCCGCTGGAGACGCTCTGATGGTGACCTCCGGTCCCTTCTCCCGTCTGTTCCGGTCCCCTCCCCCCGTCCGCGGGGGGAGGGTTAGCGAGAGGGGC
>Ga0265342_10000526_pt1 | contig 40764 bp, 39 predicted proteins | sample 4CB327metaG_FD_203125 | JGI IMG/M metagenome (GOLD analysis project Ga0265342, IMG submission 203125) | Rhizosphere microbial communities from Carex aquatilis grown in University of Washington, Seatle, WA, United States - 4-CB3-27 metaG | ecosystem: Host-associated > Plants > Roots >... | reverse complement strand
ACGCCACGTCGCGCGGGACGCTGCGGCTCAATACATCTCCGACACTGAGCAAAGACGTTGGCGCCCTGGTCGCACGATACGCGGCGGTGCATCCGGAAACGTCATTCGATCTGGCCACGACGAACCAGATGGGCGGCCTGCTCGACGAGCGGATCGATCTGGCGATCCGGGACGATTCGGTGATCGAATCGAGCTTTATTGTCCGCCGTCTCGCGTACGTCGAATGGACCGCTTGCGCCTCGCCCGGCTATGTCGCGCGGCACGGCTTTCCGACGCGTCCCGCGGAACTCGCGGGATACAATTGCCTGGTTTACGTCCGCGATCGCGATGGCGACGATTGGCGCTTCGTCGACCACAATGGAAGGACATCCGTTCGCGTGTCCGGCAGCCTGCGCAGCAGCGACCCGCACGTGCTGCGAACGGCGGCGCTCTCCGACCAGGGGCTGGTGCTGCTGCCCGACGCCTTGGTTGCGGAGGATTTGCAGAACGGCCGGCTGGTGCGAATTTTGAGCGAATACTCCGCGGAACAGGCAACCATCCGGGCGATCTATCCGTCCCGCGAGCAACTCTCGTTGAAGGTGCGGACATTCCTGGATTTCGCCGCCGCGGCGTTCGGCGCCACTTCGGCCGCGCGGGATGAATTGCCAGCTTACGTCCCGGCGAACTCGCAGTCCGTGATCGAGAACCTGGCTTCGGTCGGGGCTCGGACATCCTTTGGCCAAGCTCTCAATGCGGCGCCAGCGGCCTGAACCGGACCGGCCGAACAATCAATGACGCAACCACGACGAATGCCTAGCGACAGGGGTGATATCCATGCCGATCCTTGAACGAAGTCATGCTCTCTTCCTCGACGAAATCCGCCGGCCGCCGCTGTTGGAAGCGCATCAGGAGCAGGTCTTGGCCAAAAGCTGGCGCGAGCATGGTGATCAGAGCGCAGCGCACACCCTCGTCACCAGCCATCTTCGCCTGGTGGCCAAGATCGCGCGGGGTTATCGCGGCTACGGCCTGCCGCTCTCCGACCTGATTTCCGAGGGCAGCGTCGGTCTGATGCAGGCGGTCAGGCGCTTCGAGCCGGAAAGGGGATTTCGTCTCGCGACTTACGCCACATGGTGGATCAAGGCGGCGATCCACGAATACATTTTGCGCTCGTGGTCGATGGTCAAAATCGGCACCACCGCCAATCAAAAAAAGCTGTTCTTCAATTTGCGCAGCGCAAAGAGCCGGATCTCGGCGTTGCAGCAGGACGATATGCGTCCCGACCAGGTGGGGACGATTGCCAGGCGGCTGGGCGTGCCCGAACAGGATGTGATCGATATGAATCGCCGCCTGGGCGGCGATGTCTCGCTCAATGCCCCGATTCGCGCCGATGCCGAGTCCGGCGAATGGCAGGACTGGCTGGTCGATGATTGCGCCAGCCAGGAATCAACGCTCGCGGATAGCGAAGAATTCGATATCCGCCGCCAGGCCTTGTCGACGGCGCTCTCGGTGCTCAACAAGCGCGAACGGCGGATCTTCGAGGCGCGTCATCTCGCCGACGACGCGGTCAAGCTGGAGCAATTGGCGCAGGAATTCGGTGTGTCACGCGAGCGCGTGCGGCAGATCGAGCAGCGCGCCTTCGAGAAGGTGCGAGCGGCGGTCAAAAAGCGCGTCGCTGCGACGGAACGTGAAGCCCGGATTGGTCGCCGCAACGACACCATGCCGGAGTGCCCTGGTTGGTGCACCGGACAGGCGGCGGCGCATCATGACGAGCAGCGGGCAATGCCATGACCATCGGGCGCGGGGAAAGCGGGCGGATTGTTCGATCGCGACGATGATGGACGGATCAAAGCAGCGTGCGTAAGGCGGGAGAGCGGATCAAAGCCCACGCGCCGTCTCCGAGCAGAAACTGCACGAGCAGCGCCGCGGCCCAAAAGGCCGGATATTCCCAGCCGCCGTCCTTGTTGGTGAAGAGCCATCCGTTCTTTCCATGCACGGTGACGATGGTGCCGAGCATGAGCGGAACGAGAAGCAGCGCCACGCACCGGGCCCATATTCCAAGAAGCAGGCAGCCGGCGCCGGTCAACTCAGCCGCGATCGTCACCGGCGCAAGCCAGCCCGGAAGCCCCAATGACCTGAAGAAGGTGGCCTCGACCGGAATCGTGAACACCCGCCATTTGAGCAGCGCGTGGGCGGTGAACATCGCGGCCAGACAGAGACGCAGCAGCAACGCACCGTAGGGAGCGGTGTCAATATCGATCACGACAATCTCCTGAACGATGCGGGCCTATTCAGGACGTACGCGGCGCGCGTGGTCTCGGCCATCCGACGTTGGGATGGAGCACGTCATATGAACGTATGAGTGAAAAGCGCATGACCGGACGTATTTTGAGAGGGAGAGATTCAATCTTCGGATGGGAGTCCGCCATGAACCAGGTCCAGGTCGCGCAGAAAGGCTATCAGATGCCGCCGCAGGACGGCATTACGATCGCACACTTTCTCACCGTCGCCGACATCGAGCGATCGCTTCGATTTTACGAAACAGTGTTCGGTAGTCGCGTTCTGAGCAGAGGCGATAGCAAGGGCGCGCCGGGTTATATCCAGATCGCGAACACGTGGCTGATTGTCAACGTCGGGGGCGGCCCGACACCCGACAAACCATCGGTCACGCTCAGCGTCCCCGCCAACCCCGATTCGGTCAGCAGCTTCATGAATATCCGCGTAGCCGACATTCGTGCCTGCTATGACCTGTGGCGAAGCCGAGGCGCAACGTTTATCACGGAGCCAAAGGAAAAATATGGCGAAACGCGTTGTTACATCCGCGATCCCGATGGCTACATTATTGAAGTGGGACAGAGCAAGCCGGGCGTGACTTACGGCTGAACGGTACCATCGATGAAGGCGGCTTGGCGTCCTCGGCGCTTTTGCGGGATGAGCCGCGAACGCCAGCGTGAGTGCTATGAGCGGACGGGTCAGATCAACTTTCTCTCCGCAAGCGCCGTGTGCAAGAGCATATCATAGTGATCACCCAGAGCGGTCAGCGCTGCTGCCCCGTTACCGGAAAACGACGAGCCATGCATGGTCGCCAGCAGCTTCGGCCTGAGCGCTGCCAGGTTGCGGACCGTCGCGCCCGTGGTCGGGCCAAGACTGGTGTAATGCGATAAACGCTCCGCCACGACCGACTGTTCGATAATGTCGCTCTCGGTGACCGCCGGGCCGTTGCCAACGCGCGTGAACAGGTCTCCGCACAACAAGGTTCCGGTCGCTTCCTCGAACATGACGCCCGCATCCCAACCGTGCGGCACGTGGGGCGTGTCGATGTAGCGAAAACGCTTGCCACCGATATCGATGACCTCGCCGTCAGCAAGTACGCGCGGCTCGCGATCAGCCATATCGCTGATCGAAACGCGACAGCCCACCATACCGTGCGCTACCTGGGCCGCGGGCGAGGCTGCCAGCCATTCGTTCATCGATCCGCACTCATCGGCTTCGAAATGACCGAACGCGAGCCAGCGTAGTCGCTCCACCGGCATGATCTTGGCAACCGCGGCGGCAACCATCGGAAACATCTTTCGCTTTCCGCAGTGAAACAGCAACGGCTCGTCGCCGATGCACAGGAAATGATTGAAGGTAAATCCGGCGGGTGGAGAAGCATCGGGCACGAAGACGCAGAGGCGATAGATGCCCGCACCGATTTCATCGATCCTGGCTTCCATGACAAAGCGCTCCCAAGATGGCCCACGGCCAGTCGGTCTTTCCGTCAGCGGGGGTTGTGGTGAATGAGATCCAATATCGTCGCATCGACGCTATACGGCCCGGCTCCGGCCGAGATGATCACGATGAGCATCAACGCATACAAGGTCTCGGGCAGATAGAGCCAATCTTCGATCCGCTCCGCCCGATCGATCGGCTTGTAGGCTTTGATCCGCTCTCGCCCGGACGTCACGATGGCGACGAGGATAATGACAAGCAGGCCGAATGCGGCAAGCGGCGCAACGAGCCCAATGACAACGGCGCCGCCGGCTGAGCACTCGACGAAGGGCACCCGCCATTGATTGATCCGGATGGCAGGAATGTGCAACGCCTCCAGTTCATTGCGCAGTACGGCGTGGCGCTGCGGGTTGAATAATTTGTGGTAGCCGGAGAACAGGAAGAACATCCCGACCGCGACCCGGTTGAGGGTGAGGGCAATGTCGGTCCACCCGACCCCACCGAACAGCAGATCGATCATTGCGGTTCTCCGTGTGTGGCGAGCTGTTGGTTCAGCCGCGGCACCCTCGTCGCGATGCGCGCGGCTGAATGATCTGGTTGCGGGTCGCAATCGCTCAATGGAGATTCAACCTAGGAAGCCCGCGCGGTGGTCTTAGGCTTCGCCTTTTGCTTGACCGCGGCCATCAGGATCTTGGCAGCCGGGCCCGAGGAACTTGGATTCTGTCCGGTGATCAGCAGTCCATCGCTGACCACGTGAACCGCCCAGTCGGCCTTCTTCGAGAAGGTGGCGCCCAGCTTCAACATTTCATCCTCGACCAGGAAGGGTACGACTTTGGTGAGGCCCATCTCCGCTTCCTCGCCGTTGGTGAAGCCGGTCACTTCCTTGCCCTGGACCAGCGGCTTGCCGTCCGGCGTCTTGACGCGATGCAGCGCCCCGGTGGAGTGGCACACGATCGCGATCGGCTTGCCGGCGGCCAGGAAGGACTCGATCAGCTTGATCGAATTGGCATCTTCGGCGAGATCCCACATCGGGCCATGGCCGCCGGGGTAGAACACGGTGTCGAAGTCGTCTTGCCTGACGCTGTCGAGGCGAACGGTCTTGTCGAGCTGCGCTTCCGCAGCAGCATCCTTCTCGAACCGACGGGTGATGTCGGTCTGGAATTCCGGTTCGTCGCTCTTGGGATCGAGCGGCGGCCGGCCGCCTTTCGGCGATGCGAGCGTGATCTCGACGCCGGCGTCCTTGAAGACGTAGTAGGGCGCTGCAAGCTCTTCGAGCCAGAAGCCCGTCTTGCGTCCCGTGTTACCGAGCTGGTCGTGTGATGTGATGACCATCAGCACTTTCATGACTGTCTCCCGTGTTGGCGATTATTGAATGAAGCGTCATCTGCGCGCCGCCGATGTCGCGGTCAGTTTGCGAACCCTTGACCCCACGAGGTACGGCCCCAGATCGATTGATTGTGCGTTGCGAGGCTGCCACTCGTGGCCGCATTGCGGCCTTCACGCAGGGACGACCCACCGATCGGCGCATACGACGGATAGGTCGGGACTTGCCCAGCAACGTAGCGCCCGCTGTCCACGATCCACTCGGACTGGGCGAGCGCGGGCGTTGCCAATGCCGCGACCAGCGCGACGGTCAAAGCGATCCTGGTCTTGACCATGACGGTTTTCTCCGGTTTCAGCTTCGCTCCGCGAGGGGAAAACCTCGCGTCGATGCCGGAGAGATACGTCGCGGCGGCCAATTGATAATGCGTCAGTTGCTGAATGGAGCGTTCAGCGGGCGCGTAGGGTGTTCGGGCTCAGCTTTGTGCCATTGCGCCGCCGATCGCGTGCTTGAGGTCCCGGAGCAGACTTAAATTTGACTCAGATTATTTCTTGTTTCGGGATCAATCGTGATCCACGCGTGCGTTTGCCGATGGAGTTTCCGATTATTCAAAAATGTTCCCGATCGGATAAAAAATAAACCTGAAGACAAATCAAGGCGGGTGCGCAAATAGTAGATGCAGTTCGGCGTAACGGAAGGATTGCTCCGGCGCCGATTTGGTGGGACATCGCCAATGAATGCATTGTCTCCGAATGCATCGTCTCCGCAGCGTTTGTCGCGCAGGTCCGTGCTGGCCACGACGGCGGCGTGGTTGCTGGCGACCACCACAGCGGGCCGCGCAGTCGACATTAGCCGGGGCCTGCCTTGGGCGCCGAGCGCAGGCACCCCGCCGATCCCGGTGCGTCCCGGTCCATGGATGTTTTTCACCGCGGACGAGGCGTCCCTGGTCGAAGCGGCCGTCGACCGTCTCATCCCACCGGATAGTCGCGGACCTGGCGGGAAGGATGCCGGTTGTGCTGTCTTCATCGACCGACAACTGGCGGGCCCCTATGGGCGGGCCGAAGGCCTCTACACGAGGCCCCCCTTCATGCCGGGTGCCGAGACCCAAGGCTACCAGATGCCGGACGCGCCGGCAGCACGCTATCGCGCCGGCTTGAAAGCGTTGGCGGACTACATCAAGACCACGTTTTCCGGAGAGTCCTTTCGCGATCTCGCCCCCACCGATCAGGACAAGGTGTTGGCCGGTCTGGAGTCGGGATCGATCGCGCTGAAAGACGTCAAGAGCGCGGCGTTTTTTTCGCTGCTGCTGCAAAACACGCAGGAAGGTTTTTTTGCCGACCCGATCTATGGCGGCAACCGCGATATGGCCGGATGGAAACTGATCGGCTTTCCAGGCGCGCGCTACGATTATCGTGACTGGGTCGAACGTCACAACGAACCCTATCCGCTGCCGCCCGTCGGCATCATGGGCCGGTCCGACTGGACAGTGAAGGAATAGGCGATGGCGCGCAAACTTCCTGCCAAAAACGTCGTGATCATCGGCCTCGGCTGGACCGGGTCGATCCTCGGCTACGAGCTTGCCAAAGCCGGGCTCGACGTCGTGGCGATCGAACGCGGCCCCTGGCGCGATACCGCAACCGATTTTCCGCCCGCCTACGCGCAGGATGAATTGCGCTATGCGGTGCGCTTGGATCTGTTTCTGCGTCCGGCCCAGGAGACGCTGACATTTCGCAACAATGCGAGCCAGACGGCGCTGCCAATTCGCAGCTTCTCCGGCTTCCTGCCGGGAAACGGCGTTGGCGGTGCCGGAGTCCACTGGAACGGACAGACCTGGCGCTTCCTGCCGACGGATTTCCCGCTCCGCAGCCATCTCGAACAGCGCTACGGCAAGGACGCACTGCCGGCCGACATGACGATTCAGGATTGGCCGGTCAGCTACGATGAGCTGGAACCCTATTACGACCGGTTCGAAAAGCTGTGCGGCACCTCGGGCAAGGCCGGCAATCTTCACGGACAAATACAGCCGGGCGGTAACCCGTTCGAAGGCTGGCGCTCGTCGGAATATCCGACGCCGCCGCTCAAGCAGGGATTGGGCGCGACGCTGTTCGCCGAAGCGGCGCGCAAAACAGGACACGCCCCGTTTCCGCAACCGGCCTCCAATCTCAGCGAGGCGTATGTCAATCCGCTCGGCGTCAAGCTTGGACAATGCACCTATTGCGGCTTTTGCGAACGGTTCGGCTGCGGCAACTATGCCAAGGCCAGCCCGCAAACTGCCGTGCTGCCGGCGCTGCTGCGATTTCCCAATTTCAGCGTGCGGACTGAATCGGACGTCACCAGGATCAACCTGGATTCGACCGGCAAGCGCGCCACCGGCGTGACCTATGTCGACGCCTCGGGTGAGGAATGGGAGCAGCCCGCCGACATCGTGCTGATGTGCGCGTTTTCATTCTTCAATGTTCATCTGATGTTGCTGTCCGGGATCGGCAAACCCTACGATCCGCAGACCGGAGAGGGGGTGGTGGGCCGCAACTACGCCTACCAGACGACCTCCAGCGTGAACTTGATCCTCAAGGACAAGACCTTGAATCCGTTCATCGCCACCGGCGCGCATGGCATGATGATCGACGACTACAACGGCGATAATTTCGATCATGGCGGGCTGGGGTTTTTCGGCGGCGGCTACATGGGCGCCGGACAGACCGGCGCGCGCCCGATCCAGACCCGACCGGTGCCGAAGGGCACGCCGAAATGGGGCGCGCAGTGGAAACAAGCCACCGCGGAAACCTATGGGCGCGCCTTCAGCCTCGCGACCCATGGCAGTTCGTACAGCTATCGCGATTGCTGGCTCGATCTCGATCCCACCTACAAGGACAGGTTGGGCCGTCCGCTGTTGCGGATGACGTTCGATTTTCACGACAACGAGCTGAAGATGTCGGCGTACCTGACCGATCGTCTGGCGGAGATCGCAAAAGCGATGGACCCTGCCGAGGTGACGGCCAGTCCGCGCAAAGGCCCTTACGACAGCACGGTCTACCAGACCACGCACAACACCGGCGGCACCGTGATGGGCGCGGATCCAGCCACCAGCGTGCTCAATCGCTTTTGCCAAAGCTGGGACGTGCATAACGTGTTCGTGCCGGGCGGCGCTTCGGTGTTCCCGCAAAACCATGGCTACAATCCCACCGATACGGTGGGCGCGCTGGCTTACTGGGCCGCGGATGCGATCACAAACCGCTATATCAAAAATCCCGGTCCGCTGGTGTAAGGAGACGTCGATGCGTTCCCTGATCGCCGCTGGCGTCGTTGTCTCGGTCCTGACCGGCGCGGCATTCGCGCAGGACCCCCAAAGCGTCGAGCGCGGCCGCTATCTCGCGGTCGTCGGCGACTGCGCGGCGTGTCACAGCAATCCGGGCGGGCCGCCCTTCGCCGGCGGACTGGCGCTGCAAACGCCGTTCGGCACCCTGGTTGCGCCCAACATCACGCCGGACCGAGAGACCGGTATCGGCAGCTGGACCGACGATGAGTTCATCGCCGCGCTGCGCGATGGTCGCGGGCACGCCGGCACCCGGCTTTATCCGGCGATGCCCTATCCCGCCTACACCAAAATGACCGACGACGATGTGCGGGATCTGCGCGCTTATTTCACCACGGTCGCGCCGGTGAACAACAAGGTGATTTCCAATCAGTTGCCGTTTCCGTTCAATATCAGGCTGAGCCTGGCGTTCTGGAACTTGGTGAATTTCACCCCGGGCCGGTACCAGCCCGATCCAGGCAAATCGGCGGAATGGAATCGCGGCGCTTATATCGTCGAGGGCGCCGCGCATTGCGGCACCTGTCACACCCCGAAGACGGTTCTCGGCGGCGACAAGACCGATGCGGCGCTGCAAGGCGCGACGCTGCAGGGCTGGTTCGCGCCCAATATCACGACCGATACGCACACCGGCATCGGCAACTGGTCGAAGGGCGATCTCGTTGACTATTTAAAGACAGGCGTCAACAACTGGACCCTGGCCTCGGGGCCGATGGCAGAGGCGGTATCGCATTCGACGTCGAAGATGACGGACGAAGATATCGCCGCGATCGCGACCTACTTGAAGGACCGCCGTGCCGCAGCCGCGCCGGCGAAGCCCGCGCCGGTGCCCGCGACCGATGCTGCGATGCGCGCCGGAGCCGCGATCTACAAGGATAATTGTGCGGCCTGTCACAAGGACTCGGGCGAGGGGGAACCCGGCCTGTTCACGCGGCTCGCCGGCAGCGCGCTGATTCAGTCCGACGACCCGACCACGCTGGTGCGGGTGGTGCTGCAGGGAGCGCGCGCCGTCTCCACATCCAGCAAGCCGACTGCGCCAGCGATGCCCGCATTCGACTGGCGTCTGAATGATGCGCAGGTTGCCGCCGTGTTGACCTATATCCGCAACAATTGGGGAAATGCGGCGTCGTCGGTCGATGCCGGCACCATTGCAAGTCGGCGCTCGTCGTTGGCCAAGGCGCCTTAGCAGCAATGCGCTTTCGGACGAATCATTGTCCCGCATCGGTGACGGGCGGTGACGAGTTCCGCTTTGGGTCAAAAGTCGAAAAACTCACGGCCAGCAAATGCCGCCTGTTTCACCGCCGCGAGCGGATGTCGGAGTTTACAGTGCGGGCAGAGTGAATACGTTAGGACATCGGGACGTTTTGTGATGTCGCCGCGGGGTCTGAATGCCCCGGAGAAATCGTCGCCCGTGGTTCGAATGCACGGCTAATGCGAGTCTGTATAAAATTGACCACTAATTTTTATCGCATGTAGCGTCTGTTGCAGGAACGGCTTGATGTGCAAGAGCGTTGCATCACCAGTCGTCATTTGAACAAAGAAGATTTGTCGCCCGCTTCTTGCTCAAGGCCGGACCGATCTTGTCGATGAAACCCGCACCCCAGTGATCATTAGTGCGGGGATCCAGCTGCGGCACGACATCGAAGGAGAACAAACTGTGGCTCTCCAAAGCGTCATCCCCTATGACGGCAAGCTTCGGACATTCTTGGCGGCACTTGCGCGTTTCGAGCGAAACGAGGCGCTGATCCCGTACGGCGTTTTCCTGCTGCGGATGACATTGGTTGCAATCTGGATTGCCCACTTCTGGTACAAGGTCGGCTTTAGAGGAATGCCCGCGACCGAGACATTCTTCGCCTCCCTCGGATATCCGGTTTGGTTTGCGTGGGCCGACGTGATCGTGGAGTTCGTCGCGATTTTGATGCTTTTCTTCGGGGTCTACGTCCGCACCATCAGCCTCTTGCTTCTCATCATCCTCATCCCGGCGACCGCGGTCTGGATTCCGAAGGGGTTCTATTTCGTCAACGCCGGATATGAGTTCATGCTCACGTGGTGCGTCCTGCAAGTTGTGCAGGCCGTGCTCGGCCGCGGCGCCTTCTCACTCGGTGCTGATGTGCCGCGCAACAGGCTCGCAGAAGCGAGAGCTTGAGGCACGTTTGACATCACGGGCGTGCGCCAGCGCGGTGTTGCCAGCCGCGTGGTCTGCTCGTTTTCAGGCATGAGGACGCGCAATACTGCTCTGACGATCCTATCCGTTCGATTTCGGTAAGAGCGACAAAGGTCGGTGAGTACAATGACAAGTTCTGCTTCGTTTTCTGTCCTTGGATCCGAGTTCGACGACTTTCTATATGCGCCGATCGGTGAGGACAGCAACGGAATGCTGCTAAGCGTCCTTTCAGCGCTGGCGCGACTGGATGTCGATCCGTGGCAGGAGGCCGCCAAACTCGCCCGGTTGCCGGGGGAAACTGCGATTCAGGATTTGGCCTCGTTGATTGCGGCACTCCCTGACCGACCGTCGGCGGAACTGGACACGCGGACGACGGCTGCCCGCTTGATTGCGCTGTTGCCTCGCCGGGCAAGCTACAAGATCCAGTCGCGCGAAAGGCAGCTCGGCGTTGGTGCAATCACATATTCCCGAGTCGTCATATACGCGATCTTTATGGTTTTTTTGCTGAGCGCCCAATTGATCATGGCAAGCCGCCTACCTTCGTCGCAGGTTGACGACGTTCAGACACCGGCCTCCAGCGCGGTCTCTCCTCAGGCAAAGTAAATTCCGATCTGCTGGCCTTCCTGAAATCGCAGGAGAAGCCAGCTTATCCCAAATCGAGCGCGAAGCGCCGCAAGGAAGTGCAGGGGTCCCGCAAACAGCCCGCCACGTGACATCGTGAGCGCGCTGGCGCAACGAGATCGTGACCAAGGAGAAGGCTATGTATGCGAATGTCCTTATTCCGACGGACGGATCGGAACTCGCGGGGAAGGCTGTCGTGCACGGCATCGCCTTGGCCAAGCGGATCGGCGCCAAAATCACCGTGCTGACGGTCTCGCCGCCCTTTCATGTGTTCACGGCCGACGCCGGGATGATCGAGGATTCGGAGGCTGGATACAAAACGCGCATGCAACGGCAAGCCGAGAAAACGCTGAGTGCCGTCGCCGACGCAGCGATGGCCGCAGGCGTCGCATGCGATACCGTCCGCGTCGAGAATGAGCACCCCTACCAGACGATCATCGATACGGCGGCGTCGAAAGGCTGCGACCTCATCGTCATGGCCTCGCATGGCCGCCACGGCCTTTCCGCCATCGTCCTCGGCAGCGAGACGGTCAAAGTCCTCACGCATTGCAAGATCCCGGTCCTGGTCCATCGCTGAGCAGGGTGGCATTCGGGGTTGTTCGCACAACAATCGAAACCGGAATGATCGCGTGACCGAGGACAGCGACGGCGATCATAGGACCAAAAATGATTCGACTGCGCGGAGCCGGTGGGAGGCTCCGCGCAGTCGATAGCGGCGCGCACTGTTGCTCCCGTTAGGCAGCACGCGCCGTGGTGCGGATGCTCATGGTTCTGAACTTTCGGGCTCCGGGCAGTGCGCTACGATGCGAGCGCCAATGACGCTGCTTTGACCTTGATGGTCGCGTCGTTGGCCGACTTGGTCGCCGTCACGATCTGGCTCATGCTCTGACTGATGGCCTGGACGCCTGCGGCCGCTGTCTGCATATTGGACGCGATTTCTCTCGTTACGGCGTTCTGTTCTTCCACTGCCGAGGCGATCGTCTCGGAGATTTCGTTGATCGTATTGATGGTCGTGGAGATGCCGCCGATGGCCGCCACGGCTTCATTGGTCGCGTTCTGCACGGCCGCAATCTGTTCGCCAATGTCCTCGGTCGCCTTGCTGGTTTGGGTGGCGAGCGATTTGACCTCCGATGCAACGACCGCAAATCCGCGTCCGGCCTCGCCGGCCCGCGCCGCCTCGATGGTTGCATTGAGCGCCAGCAAATTGGTCTGAGCAGCGATCGTGTTGATCAGGTTGATGACGTCGCCGATGCGCGCCGCCGACGCCGACAATCCCGTCACGATGTCATTGGTGCGCTTGCTCTGGTCCACCGCCTGGCCCGAAATTTTCGAAGCTTCAGTGACCCGGCGGCTGATCTCACCGATCGATGCCTGCAACTCCTCGGCCCCCGACGCCACCGCCTGAACATTGGCCGAGGTCTCCTCGGAAGCGCTTGCGGCGCCGGTGACCTGCTGGTTGGCGGCGGTCATGGCATCCCCGATCACGCCGAGATCGCTATCGATCTCCTGCTGGATCTTGGTTTTCTTGGTGATGTCGGTGGCGAATTTGACGACCTTGAACGGCTTGCCGTTGAGATCGAGAATCGGATTGTAGCTCGCCTCGATCCAGACCTCTTTCCCACTCTTGCCAATGCGCTTGTACTGCCCCGCTTGATATTCGCCCCGATTCAAGGCCTCCCAGAACTGACGGTAGGCCACGCTCTGCTTGTCCTTATCCTCGACAAACATACTATGATGCTTGCCCTGAACTTCCTCCAGCCGGTATCCCAGCGTCTTCAGGAAGTTCTCGTTGGCGGTAATGATGGTGCCATCCATATTGAATGCGATGACGGCCTGAGATTTGCCGATCGCGTCGATCTGTCCCTGACTGTCTGCATCACGCAACTTGCGTGCGGTGACATCGGTCGCGAACTTCACAACCTTGAAGGGCTTGCCGTCCGAACCCTTGATCGGATTGTAGCTCGCCTGGATCCAAACCTCTTTCCCACCCTTGCCGACGCGCTTGTATTCGCCGGCGTGGAACTCGCCGCGATTCAAGGCTTCCCAGAACTGCCGGTAGGCCTCGCTCTGCCTGTCCTTCTCCTCGACGAACATGCTGTGATGCTTGCCCTGGATTTCCGCGAGGCTGTATCCCAAGGCAGTGAGAAAATTGTCGTTGGCGGTAATGATCGTGCCGTCAGAATTGAACTCGATCACGGCTTGAGAATGATTCAAGGCCTCGACGGTCGCTTTGAGTGCTTGGAGTTCACCGGTCTTCTTTGATGCAAACATGGATATGGCTCCGTGCAATTCAGTCCGATCAAGACCGAAGCAATTTTTCGCCCCGCGGAAATCTACAAGCGGCATGCGTGAATAATGCGTTTTTATCTTTAAATTTTCTGTTAATTGTAGGGACGTGACTGTCACTCATCTTTCACGTCACGTCGTTTTTGCATGCGCTACATGATTTATAGTAGCAAGCGATGCGCGTTACTTCTGGTGGACGTGTGATCTTGTCGGCGGACGCTTTCGTGTCTCCGCTGCGTCCGACCAACCAGAACCCTCCTTTGCTTCCACCCCTGGGCCTTTTGTCCGGGCATCCTGAGCCAACTCGCCAATTTTCATTCATGAAAGCGCGACGCCAGCGCGCCCATCACCGCGACGTGCCGGTCGAGGCCGCGCAGGCCTTTCGCAATGATGCGGAAGCCGTCATACATGTACGTCATCTTCCACCCCCACGACGTTTTCGACCTCGCGGCAGATCTTCAGTGTCGCCTCGAGCGGGAGGCCGGGATAGAACGGCGGCCGTGCCGCCGACCGGATCGGCGTGCTTCAAACTCGATCGCGCGACGGCCTTTCGGGACGCGCTACGCATGACCGCACAGGTCATAGTCCAAGCGTTCCGGTAAGCGCGCCAGAAGCGCCTCTATCCTAGCTCCGGCATGAGGCGTAGCGCGTTTCTCCGATAGATGTCTGCGAGCTCTCCCGCCTGAAAGCCACACCCCGAAAGTCCCTTGACGTGGTCGCCCGCCGTCCTGAACGGAAAGTCCGTGCCAAACAAAATCTGCTTTGCCGACACGAGCTTCGACAGCGGCTCCATCGCCATGGGATGCGCAGCCTGCGCAGTGTCATAGTAAAGCGACTGCAGGGCTTTCATGACGCCGTCCGGTACCTTGGCCTCGATGCCCTTGTTAAGGCCAAGTGCTTTGTCCAAAAACGGATAGGCCGTCAGCCGCTGATAGATGAAAGGCATCGTCCCGCCGGCGTGGGAGAAAATGAAGCGGATGTTGCGAAATCTATTCACTGCTCCGGAAAACAGAAGACTTGCGATCGCTCTCGTCGTATCCGTTGCCAATTCTATAACCGAGTAATGCACGTCTGGTAGAAGGTTGCGGCAGCAATTGGCGACTGAAGGGTGGGTGTAGAGAATGGCCTTCCGGCGGTCGAGCTCCTCCATGACGGGGTTAAACGCTTCATCGCCAAGCCACTTATCGCCGAAGCTCGTCATCACCCCAATTCCGTCCGCCTTGAGATGATCAAACGCGTATTCGATTTCCCTCAAGCTATCGTCGACATTGGGCAACGGCAGTGACGCAAACAGGCCAAAGCGTCTCGGGAAATCGCTCCTGAGCTTGGCGCCATAGTCGTTGCACTCGCGGGCAAGCCGTCGCGCTTCGTTCCCATCGCCAAACCAAACGCCCGGCGTGGTTATCGACGTCACCGATAGGGCAACGCCGGCTTTATCCATATCCTCAATCGATCGCGCCGGCGTCCAGTCCAGCATCGGGCGTTCGCCCAGCTTGTGGTTGGCCAGCGCGGTCATGAAGCTCGGCGGGGAAATATGGTGATGAACGTCGATGATGTTTGGTCCACGGTCGGTCTGTGCCGATGCGCCGGTGATCAAGCTCTCGCCAAGCGCCGCGGCGCTCGTGGACAAGAATGCACGCCTGGTTATGCCGTTCGAATGCAACATTGGTCGCCCATCTGCAAAGCTTCATGGGAAGCTGCTGGTGAAACCGTTGTCAGCGCGCACCATTCCAGCTCCACGGCGAACCGGAATAAGCACCATCTCAACGCTGCTCGAATCCGGATTCGCTGATCAGTTTGCGTGAGCTCTCCCGTCGACGGTCAAGCTCCTTTCGAAATTCGTCCGGACTGTTGAATATCGGAACGAGCCCAAGTTCGAGTAACCGCCTCTTGCGAAAGTTCGGATCATTTCCAATCGCGCTCACGTGTTGATAAAAGATGTCCACGATGCCCGATGGGGTCCCGCGCGGCGCCACGAACGCGAAATATACCGGGGCAAGGTTCGGGAACCCAAGCTCCGACAGCGTCGGCACGTCTGGAAACAACGGCGACCGTTCCTCTGAGTCGACAGCAAGTGCTATTACAGCACCCGACAGAATATATTGAATAAAGTTCGGAAGCCCGACCACGGCGACCGGCACAGTGCCGGTAAGCAAGCCATTGACGATGTCGCCGCCGCCGCGCGCCGGCACGCTCACGATATCGGCACCGCTCTTCTTTTTCCAATTCTCTAGGGTGATCTGCATCGGGATTGCGAGCGCGCTGTAGCTCAAGGTCCCCGGCTGCCGTTTCGCTAGCGCCGCAAGCTCGTCGAGAGAGTGCACGTTAAGCTTCGAACTGACGACCATGACTTGCGTGTTGATAAAACAGTTCGTAATCGGAACGAAGTCCGTCTCGGGCTGATAGGAAATGGATTTGTAGGTGAACTGATTTAACGTGAGCGTCTCGTTCGGGAGCATGCATATGGTGTAACCGTCGTTCGGGGCGTCAGCACATGCCTTACCCGCTATGTTCATTCCGCCGCCGGATCGGTTTTCGACGATCATGGGTTGACCAGTTCGCATCTGGAATTCCCCCGCGAGAGCTCGCAGGAAAACGTCACTCGTTCCTCCAGCACTGTTGGCCGTGATCACACGGATCGCTCGCGATGGATACGATTGCGCAAGGACGACACTGGAAGTCTCGAAAACAAGGAGCATGATGGCGATCGTGCGAAGGCAAAACACTGCGCCGACTCCCTAGTTAAGTTTCAGTAACGTTTTGGCATTCGAATAAAAGATCTTGTCCTTGTCTGCGGGCGAGATAGGAAGCTTTTCGATGAGCTCGATCGCGCTCTTCTTCAGCGAGGTCAGTGGCGGCGCGTCGCTGCCATAGATCACGCGATCCACCCCCACCCATTCGAGCACCATTTTCATCGCCGGGGCGTTGTACGTCACGCTGTCGATGTAGATGGATTTCAGATAGTCGCTTGGTTTCTTCTTTATCTTCATCGGCAGATAGGGACCGAGGAAAAAGGCCTCATCTCCCAACTCATATGCGTAGTCCATGCGGCTAATGGTTTCGCATATGCCTCCGCCGCCATGGGAGGCGACAAGCTTCAGCTTCGGGAAATCCTGCAACACACCCCGCACGATCAGACGGCCAAGCGCCAAGCACAGGTCGAAAGGCCGCCCAATACTCGATGCCAGTCGATATTCACGCATCCGCTCTTCGCCAAAACCGGCGTTGGGAGGATGGATCATCACCGGCACATCGAGATCTTGCACCAATTCCCAAAACGGCCGCGCCTCATCGTCGTCGGGGTAGCTACCTTTGTGACTCGAATGAATGAAGACGCCCTTGAGGCCAAGCTCGCGAATGGCGCGCTCTGTCTCTTTGACAAGGGTTGGGCCGCCGCAGGGCAGAATGGTCGCGAACGCGTAAAGCACGCCCTTATGATCTTGTTGCACCTTGGCAGCGTAATCGTTCCACTTCTGCACCGCCGGGAGTTCCTCCTCCGCTCGCTTGCCGCGCAGGTAGTGCGCCGCGTTGCTCACAACACTGATATCTATTCCTGCCTTGTGGTGAGCATCGAGGAAATTCTCCAGCACCATGGGACAGCCACGCTCGCCCCAGCTGGGGCCCCCTCTGCCGTCCCAAGTACCTTTATCGTTCGCCGCTTCTTCGGGCGTATAGATGTGAGCATGCCAATCGATGATCATCGGTTCCTCGTGCGAAATGGTGCAGTATTGGTGGAATCAATCCGATCATGCCGCTAGCCGCGTCTCCTTTACGTCGATGACCTCGCATCCCAAATTCGTCAGCAGGCGATAGAGGGTATCGATCTCCGCCTGGCGCGGCTTCGGCATCGGTGCGCGCATATACGGATTGGGGATCAGCCCGCGCAGCCAGGTCGCGGTCTTGTAGCGAATATGCAACCGGCCCATGTCGGCGACGTACTCGTGCAACTGCACCAGCCCGCCATCCCAAATCTCGCGCGCCTTGTCGATATTCTTGTCGTCCCAGGCGGCGAGGTGATCGAGCATGGGTTCGAGCGCGAAGTTCCAGAACCCCGACAATGTCCCGTCGAACAGGCCGGTCGCCTTGTACTCATGAAAGCGCGACGCCAGCGCGCCCATCACCGCGACGTGCCGGTCGAGGCCGCGCAGGCCTTTCGCAATGATGCGGAAGCCGTCATACATGTACGTCATCTTCCACCCCACGACATTCTCGACCTCGCGGCAGATCTTCAGCGTCGCCTCGAGCGGGAGGCCGGGATAGAACGGCGGCCGCGCCCCGCCGACCGGATGGGTCACGATCGGCAAATCAACCGCCCGATCCTGAGCGATGATCTGATCAAGCCAGATTTCCGGGTAATTGTCGGCATCCCAGCAGGAGGTCACGTCCTGCGCGCCGCCGGGCGGGGTGACGAAAATTCCGTCGACGCCGAGTGCTTTGCAGTCCTTCGCGGTCTCGACCTGTTCGTCGGTGGTCATCGCCCAGGTGCCGGCGATAATCGGCAGTTTGCCGTGTGCCTCCTCCATCGCGATTTCGAGGACACGGCGCTTTTCCTGGCGCGTCAGGTAGAAGATCTCGCCCGCCTCGGGGTTGATGCAGAGACCACCGCCGGCACGGATGAATTTTTCGTTCCGCAGGAAATATTGCAGAAAGCGACGATAAGCCTGCTCGTCGATTTTCATCTGCCGATCGAATGGCAGCAGCGCCGCAACATAGAGATGATCGCCGATGGATGACATGAGAGGCTCCTGATGCGGATCGAAATGCACGGCGTGGTGATTGTTGCGTCCTCTCCCTCCAGGAGAGGGCACAAATATTAGCTTCGACTTTTATGGCACTGTGAGACTAGTCCAGCGGCTGTGCGTCGATGAGAACGAAGGCGACCACGCACGGTGCGTTGGAGCGGTTGGCCCAGGCATGGTTGGTTCCGCGCTGGACCAGGACGTTGCCGGCCACCAGCCGGGTTTCGCCGACATCCATGACAGCCCAGATCTCGCCCGAGAGAACGATGGCGTAGTCGATCGAGCGTGTGCGATGCATATGGGCGTGACGAACCTCGCCGCCCTTGCTGGCGGATTTCGCGGTCTCGTCGATCGCCACCGATCCGCCCATTGCCGCAGCCTTCGCCGCCCAGTCCTTGTCGGGTGGAAACTGGACCACGCGGAAGACGCTGCCGCCCGCCGGCGGAGCCACCTGGATCGGGGTCGCGCAAGGATCGGCGGCCGTTGCCGCCCCGTTGTCGGCCGGAGTCGCTGATGTCTTCCAGAAGTCGGTGACCGCGAAGTTCGGCTGATCCATGATCGGCATGACGTGAGGCGAGTTTGCGTCCGAGAGGATGATGGAGTGGCCCTGCGCATCATGTCCGGTAACCACGCGTCGGAACGGTTTGAGATCGCGGCCGCGCGTTGCCTTGGCAGGGGATGGGATCTCGCTCATGGAATGCTCCTCGTATCGATAAAGTGAATCGGTGCGAACACGTCGATCGTTGGTCGAGCCCGCGGGCGATCATTGTTGCGGGATGACCGGCAGCAGCAGGTGCGATGGCCGCTGGGCGTCGTGGTAGATCTTGTGCAGCGTGATCTTGCTGCTGGTGATGTGATTGGGGACGTATTCGGCGTTGGTCGCCCCGCCGACCCCCGTCGGCATATCGGCACTCGCGATCTCGACGCAGATGCGGTGGCCGCGACGAAACAGGTTGGCCGTCGCCATGATTTCGATGGCGTATTCGACGATCTCTCCGGGAACGATCTTCTCTTGCGCTGGCCGGGTCAGCGGATGCCAAGGCCGGCCCGGCTTCGAGCGGACGAGGTCGATCGCCCGGTGCGAAGCCTTGAGCCAGCCGCGGGTCAGTTCCCGTTCCGGCAGGTCTGTCGGCAATTCGCGCTCGCCCTCTCGCACGGTGCGTACCGAACCATCGGGGCCGATGTCCTTGAGCGTGACGAACCAATTGGTATCGTCCTGATCGATGGCGGCGAACAGGTTCAAGACCGCGGGCCCCGCAATCAGGACGTCCGCGGGCAGCGGGTCGCTGACATAACGCAGCTTCTGGATGACATTGGTCTGCGTCGGCGGCATCTGCACGAAGGCGTCGGGCGGAAGCTCGTCGTCGGCGCTCATCGTAACGAACGGATTGGTTTGCAGCCGCTCCCAGCTATTGAGAAAGAACTTGGTCCACTGGGTTTCCGGCAATGGCCAATCGGCGCCGGTGCGCCATTCGTTCGCCCCCATCACCCAATACTGCACCGGCGGCTCGCGCATGATGCCGGTGTCGATGTTTTTCAGCCAGTGATCGTGCCAGCGGAGAATCTCGCTGTGCATCGTATGGAACGGCCGCTCGAGGTGCGCAGGACCGAGGAACGTCAGCTTCTTCGGCGCCTTGATCTTTTCGAAGTAGTTCTGCGCGCCGTTGAGATGGGTCTTGTAGGTGTATGCGTACCAACCCGAGCCGGTGTAGGTCGGAACCTTGATGTGTTCCAGGCTCTGCTCGGCGTCTTTGATCACCGCTTCCTTGTCGTAGGGGTCGATCAGAAGATCGAAGTACGGCGGCATGTGCTGACCCTTTTGCGTCAGCACGTTGTAGATGTGCGGGTACATCCGGTAGTCCGGGTTGTTCATCGCCTCCTGCCAGAGCGCCTCCTTTTCGGGCGGCAGCGATCCGGGCTTGCCCTTGTTCTGATGCATCGCCGCGAAATGCATGATCAGGTAGCGAAACAGATGAATAACCCCGCCGGGATATTCCTCGCGGAAGCCACCCATCGTTCCGTAGGCGCCGCGTGGATCGAGCGGAAATATCGCCTTGAGATGCGGGGGATTCTGCCGCGCCACATGCAGCTGTTCGGCGCCGAACCCCGAAATCCCGACCATGCCGATATTGCCGTCGCACCACGGCTGCGCGGCGATCCATTCGATCAGGTCGTAGCTGTCCCACAGCCGGCTGCCTCCGCCGTCGGATTTCGCCACCCCGCGCGGCGAGCCGATGACGTGAACATAGCCGCGCGAGACCAGGAATTTGGTGTCGCCGGCTTCCAGCAGCCCGGCCCACAACGACGACCACGCCGGCTGCGGCGGCAACGACCTCGCGACATCGGGCCCCTGCAGATCCTTGTTGTAGATCGAGAATGCGAGCAGCGCGGGAAACTTCTCGCCGGCATCGGGCCGGTAGACGTCGATCGACAGGTTGACGCCATCGCGCATCGGCACGGCGACGTCCTTTTCGGCAATCATGCCGTGGTAGGTCGGCGGCCGATCGTAGGCGACCGGGGGACAATCGCTGGCCGCCGGCAAAGTGGTGGTGCGGCTCGAACTATCGTTCATGACTTTTCATTCCATTGACATGACGGGCGGGCGGCTCACGGCAGCACGAGTTTCGCCGGGTCGAGGGCGGTGCGGTAAAGACCGAGCTCCTTGCCGATCGCGATGAACAGTCTGAGATCATCGGGCTTGGCCTTGTTCTCGAAGCTCGGAAACTTCGGCGAATTGAAACCGAGATATTTCTTCTCGATCTCTCTGGCCTCATCCGGGTTGGATCTGATGAAGGCGAGGCCCTCGTCGATCGCCGCGCGGAAGTTTCCGACCACTTCAGGGTTTTTCCGCGCCCAATCGCCGTTGGCCATCCACGCGCTGACGAGAAAGTCCGGATCGACCTCGGAGACATATTCGGCGGCGATGTATCCGATATCGCCGGCGATGATCCGGGTGCGCAACGGCTCCACGATCGCGACCGCATCAAGCGTTCCGCTCTTGAGCAGATCCGGCAATTGCGGCAGCGGGGCTTCGATGATGGTGACCTGATTGACCGGCACTTTGTTGTTGATCAGCCATTTGCGCAGCAGGACGTCGATCACGCTGTTGATGCCCGGAACCCCGACCTTTTTGCCGACGAGATCTCCGGCCTTTTCGATCTTCACGTCCTTGCGGGCCACCAGACTGATGAAAGGGCTGGCCTTGGTGTGGCGCGCGGCCGCGGCGATCAGCACGAAATCGAGCCCGCCATCGACGGCCTGAAGAAGGACCGGGACGGTCGTCATTCCGATCTGGACGCTGCCGGACACCAAAGCGGGGGGAATGTTGGTGACAACGGGCAACCGTGTCGGCGTTGCGTCGATGTTGTGCTTGTCGAAGAATCCCTTCTCCTTGGCGACGTACATCGCCAGGAAGTCGGTCGCGGTCGGATATCCGATGGCGACTTTGGCAGGTTCGGCGACGGCCGGGACCGCGACGACGATCGACAGCAGCAACGCCAGAGCGGCGGATTTTCGCAGGACGTTCATGATGTTTCCTCCCGTGCGACGTGTTCAGAGTTTGGTCTTGCGCCAGCGCAGCATGCGGCTCTCGAAGCGCATCAGCAGGTGATTGGCGCAATAGCCCATGACGCCGAGCAGGATCAGGCCGGCGTAGAGGTCGGGGCTTCGATAGACGCGCTGAGCGTAAAAAATCTCCCAGCCAAGTCCGGGCAGCGACGCCTGCATTTCGGTCACGACCGCCAGAATGAGCGAGATCGCAAGGCTCACGCGCAGGCCGGCCATGATGTCGGGAAGCGCCGACGGAAGCGCGATTTTCCGTAAGAACGCGCCGCGACCGAAGCCAAGCACGTCGGAAACTTGTCGCAGCTCCGGTTGCACGGTGCTGAACCCGTGCACGCTTGCCAGCAGCACCGGCCAGATTGCGCCAAAGGCGATCACGCTGAGCGACATCGCGTTCGACAGGCCGAGGAAAAGCACCGCAACCGGAATCATCGCCGATGCCGGGAGCGGCCGAAGGAATTCCAGGGTCGGCTCCAGCAATAGGCGGGTGATGCGCGAGGACCCGATGGCGGCTCCGATCAGGATGCCGATGAGCGAGGCGAGCAGCCAGCCGAACAGCATGCGCAGCCCGGTGGCGACGAGCGGGGTCCAGATCGAGCCGTCGGCGAAGCGGGCAACAAGGACAGCGGCTGCGCGCGCGGGCGAGGGAAAAAAGATCGGCGAAATCAGCCGCAAATCCGCCAGGACCTGCCATGCGAGAATGAGCGAAAGGGCAAATCCGAACGCCGCAATCCTGGTCCAACCGGCCTTGCTCATTGGACCGGTCTCCAGAAGGTCACCGGCGCGCCGGGGCCCGCATTGCGAATGATCGCATTGAGGACGTATCCGACAACACAGAGCCAAAGCAGTTGCGCATACATGGCGCCGACATTGAGCGATTGCTGCGCGAGGACGAGGCTGTAACCCAATCCGCGGGGGTTGAGGACGATTTCCACGGTGACCGCGACGACCAGAGCAATTCCTGTCGCCACGCGCAAACCGACATTGATGCGCGCGAAGGCCGACGGGAAAACGATCTTGCGAAGTCTGTCCGTCACCGGCATTTCGAGCACATCAGCGACCTCGAGCAGTCGCGGCTCGATCGCCTGGACCGCCGAGATGGTGACGATCAGGATCGGCCAGACGCAGGCATAAGCGACGATGGTGGCTTCCATCGAAATGCCGAAGCCGAACATCATGAGGACCAGCGGCATGAATGCGACGGCCGGTATCGGTCGCAGGGATTCGATCGTCGGTCCGGTGATGCGTTCGAGCACCGGGGAGAGACCAAGAATGGCACCAACGAGAATCCCGGCGATCGCCGCGATCGCCAGGCCCAGCAGAGCCGTTTCGAATGTCTGCACGGTCGCGAGCAGGATCGAGCCGTCGCGCAGTCCGGCAACGCCGGCGACCAGAATGTCCGACGGCCGCGACAGCGATTCGAGAGTCAGCACGCCGGTGCGGTTTGCGGCTTCCCAGACAAGCAGGAACAGGATGGGCAGGATTGATCCGATCGCCAGTCGCCCCATCGCTCAATGTCCCCTCAGCAAGCCGAACAAGCGGTGGCGGTGGGCCAAGAAGCGCGGATCTTCGCGGGTGGTGAGTTGATCGCGTGGACGCGGCAGGTCGATATCGACGGTCTTGACGATTTGGGCCGGAACACCGCCGAGCACGACGACGCGATCGCCGAGATAGATCGCCTCCTCGAGATCGTGGGTGATGAAGACGACGGTCATCGCCTGCTCGCCGGCTAGCAGCAGGATTTCATCCTGAAGCCCCTGACGCGTCATGGCGTCGAGTGCGCCGAACGGCTCGTCCATCAGGAGGATGTTCGGATGTTGCGCAAGACAGCGTGCGATCTGGACGCGCTGCTGCATGCCGCCGGAGAGCTGGCCTGGGAATTGGTGAGCGGCGTTGGCAAGCCCCATTTTGGCCAGCAGAGCGTCGATCACGGGGCCTTGCTCGGATGCCGGGACCTTTCGTGCTTCGAGGCTCAAGGCGACGTTGGCCCTGACCGTCCGCCACGGCAGCAAGGCTTTGGAATAATCCTGGAACACGATGGCACGTTCGCGCGACGGACCGGAGATCGGCTGCCCGCGGAAGCGGATTTCCCCGGCCGAAGCCTGAACCAGCCCGGCCAGCAGCCGCAGCAGCGTCGTCTTTCCCGATCCCGACGGGCCAACGATGCAAAGGAACTCGCCCTCGCGAACATCGAGGGTTATGCTGTCGAGAATGGTGCGTCGCGCCGGCGGCAAAGCGCCGAAGGACAGCGATAGCGCGCGCATCGACACGGCCGGAACGCTCGCCCCAGGATCGCGGCGTGGTGCGACTGCCTCGTTACTCACCTGCACTTGCGTCCTCCCCGACGCTTGGACGTTTCAGGCCCACGCAAACGAACCTTTTCTTTTTATTTGAACGCGTTCATAATTGAGCAGGTTCAATTTAATTGTCAAGTCTCGGGTCGGGGCTATCGAGGCCGCCGACAATCACGCTACGGAATGACGCCGGGGAAACGGCGAGCGAATCGGACATCATGGCCATGCTGGACGCTGCGGCGCGATCACTCGGGCAACGTGAGAAAAACAAGATCGACAAACTGCGCCGCATCAAGGACGCGGCGCGCGAACTTTTCATCGCCAAGGGGTTCGACGACACAACCACGCGCGAAATAGCGGTCCGTGCCGGTGTCGGATTGGGTACGATCTTCGTCTATGCGGAGAACAAGCGCGACCTGCTGTTTCTGATCGTCAACGACGAGCTTGAGAACGTGACCTTGGAGGCCGAGGCGTCCGTCAGTCCGTCTGCCTCGCTGATGGACAATCTCCTTGGCGTCTGCAGACGACACTATGATTTCTTTGGTCGGCAGCCCGCGTTGTCACGGCTCGTCCTGCGCGAGATGGCGTTCTACGATTCCGGTGCGCAGGCCGGCCGGTTCCAGAACACCCGAGAGCGGCTGATCGAACTGATCGGACGGACCGTTGCGCTTGCGATTGAGCAAAAGACTGCGTCGTCGTGCGAGCCGCCGCAATTTGTCGGCTGGGCGATCTTCTGCATCTTCCAGGTCGAGTTGCGCCGTTGGCTCTCCGATGACGCACCGGATCTGCGCGAGGGATTGGGAACCCTGCAGCGTGCGCTCACCCTTTTTGTGACAGGCTTAAAGCCGACAGAAAAAGCGTTGGCTCTGCGCGATCCAATTCCGCGCGAAGCGACGCGGCGCGGCAGGTCAGCAAGACGATGACGACATCCTGTCCGTACCCGGGAGAGCGTTGGCAGGGATATCCGCCGAGGCTCGAGCGCCGTCGGTCCGGAAAAGCGACCAAGTCGTTCCGACAACATCAGTCGAATGTCGGCGCGACCTCCAAAATACTTTGGCCGGTTCTGGTCGGCAGTATCTGTAAAATCCGGAAGCCGCCGGCGCTAAGAACCTCACGGAATTGCTCGACCGTACGTTCAACGCCGCCGGTCATTGTCAGCATCAGCAGATCCATCATCTCACCTTGATAGGAAGACGCTCCTGAAGCGCCGGTTGAGAGCACGGCCTCAACGACGAGGAGCCGCCCGTGCTGCGGTATCGCCTCGCGACACTTGCGAAGAATCGTCACGGCCAGATCGTCGGACCAATCATGCAAAACGTGCGCGAGCACGTAGATATCGTACCCGACAGGCACGCTTTGAAAGAAGTCAGTCTCGACGACTTCACAGCGGTCCGACAGCCCGTGGGCGGTGATGAGCTGCCGTGCTCCCGGCAGTGCCTCAGAAAGATCGGCTAAGACACCTTTGAGATGCGGATGATGTTGCAGAATCGCCGCCAGCATGGTCCCAGTACCGCCGCCGAGGTCGATCAATGTCCGGAATGGCGAAAAGTCGTAAGTCTTCGCGACCGCCGCGCCATCGGCTCCATGCATTCCGATCATCGCCTCGTTGAAGAGCGCACTGTCATCAGCGTGGCACGCGAGATATTCGAACAATTGCTGGCCGAACGCTTCGCGCATGGCTGGCCTTCCCGTCCGTACGCTGGACAGGAAATGTCCCCACGCCGTCCATTGCCAGTCTCCTCCAAGCGTCAGTACGGTTGCACGGGCCGAGCCCGGCGCGGCGATCTGCAGGGCCGCTCCAAGAGGCGTTAACGTGAAGTGCCCGGTATCGGATTTCTCGAACAGTCCGCAGCTCACGAGCGCTTTGAGGAGGCGATCGAGCGACGGTGCGTGAGTGCCCGTCGCGCGCGCGAGTTCATCGACGGTCGACGGTCTGGGTGCGAGAAGGTCGGCGAGCTGCAGTCGTGCGGCCGCATAAATCGCCCGCGCCTTCCAAATGGCCACCACCGCTCTAATGAGCGTAATATGTGGTTGCGCTGAGTCCGAGACTTCGTCGGCTCTGCGATCTGCTTTGGCAGCCTGCGCGCTCATCGTTTCTCCCTGGATAGCGAAGAAGCCAGCTCATCGGAGTGGTCCGATGGTGAAGTCTGTTCGTCAGACTCTCGCGTTTGCAAACGGGTAGATGAGAGTTCCTGATTTCAGGTCCGGCGGATACAAGATCGGAGCTTTGCCCGCCTGTCGGAATTGATTGATGTCGTTGCCCTGAACGTGCTGATACTGCACGAACAAAATTCTCGACCGTTCCCATTCGCCGAGAGACCCGAATTTCACGCTGCCGACGATGGTTTTGAAGGTCATGGTGTGCAAACGGTCGGCGAGCTTGTCTTGATCCAGACTGCCTGCCGCAGCGATGGCCTGTGCCAGCACTTGCATCTCGGCGTACGCAAAGGGCGACCAATATCCAAGAGGGTCTACGCCTGCTCCCGGTGCCCGTTCTTGATATCGCTTGAGCAGAGCGTCGACGCCGGCGAACTGCATCGTGGGTTCCGGCACATAATTATCGTTGATGACAAAGCCATTGAGGAGCGCGCCAAGCTGGGCCTTGAATGGCGTCAATTGGAGGCCGATCATCGCGCCACCGATCATCCGCGGCTTGAACGCGATCTCATTGACTGCGCGCACAAGGCCAGCAGAGCCCTGCGGATAGGAAGCGATGAACACGATGTCGGGGTTGGTGGCTTGGACGGCGCGAACGATTGGCGTGTGATCGACCGTGGTGGGGGGAAACGTGCGACTATACGTAACAGCAAGTCCCAGACTCTTCGCAATCTCACCGGCCCCTTTCAAAATGTTCTGTCCGAATTCCGTATCCTCACCGACAATCGCCACGGTTTTCGGCTTGGGCGCCATCGTCATCGCAGTTTCGAAGAAGCCGAGCGACAGAGCACGGTTGCCTTCGGGACCGTTCGGTAAAATCTGAAAGTAACGATCATACTTGAACTCGTCGTTTACACCGGTGCCGAACAAGCTCATGAACACCATTCTCTTCTGCATCACGACCGGCATCGCGGCCGCGATCTGATTGGTGCCGAAGGGCGAGATGACCAGGTCGACCTTGTCCACGTCGATGATTTTTGCGTAGACAGCGGGCACGCCGGACGGATCGCTCTGGTCGTCGTAGTAGACAAACTCCACCGGTCGGCCGAGGAGACCGCCTGCGCTGTTGACCTCTTCTCTCCAAATTTGGAGAGCGAGCAGCATCATTTTTCCCGCGCCTGCGTTTGGTCCGCTCAGAGACATGGCGAAACCAATCTTGATGGGCGTCGCGGCAAGCGCCGGAGAAATCTGGAAGCTGGCCGCGGCGGCGATGGCCAACGTCAAGGCCTTCCGGCGGCTGAAGACCGCGTTATTGCAGGGCACGGAACTCTCCTCTGATCCCAATGCGTCGGCTCAGAACAGGCCCTGCGCGTCGTCGATGAATCGCTGCTCGTGATGGGCACGAACCTCGTTGAGTTCATGGGCACAGGCTGCAAACTCATCGGTGTTCACGCCGAACTTGAGCCTTCCGCAGACAGCCCGATTTTCGGCATCGATCGTGGCCGCGCGCTCGCGCTGCAAATTGAGTCCCGCCGCCTGCATTTTTGGGAATGTGGTGATTGCGAACAAAAGCAGCATGGCGAGCGCCGCGGCGGCGATGCCTAGCGGCAGCTTTTGCGCACCCAGCACGTAACGTGGGCTGTTGGCTGTTGCGGCCAGACCGCCGACTGACGTCGCCTCGGCGGATGTGATGTTTGCAAACATGTTTCTGCTCTCCTGTCCAAGCCGCGAGCGAGCTTCGAGCCCTTTTCGATGGCTGTGGGGGAATGAAGCTGTCTCGCGGGCGTTTAATGAACACTGCGCGACGTTACGCGCTTCGCAGAAACCGGCTTCTGGAGGAGATCGACTTTCCTTGGCGTTTGCTTGTTTTACTCTTGGGGGTACCTCAGTTCTGGTGCCATTTGCGTGTTAGAGTACCGTTGATTCTCATGAGGGACACGTAAATTGTTGTTTTTGTTTGAGAATTTCTCTCTCGACGATGAGAGGCGGGAATTGCGGCGCGCTGGCGCGTCGGTGGATGTCGAGCCCAAAGTTTTTGACCTTCTTGCTCATGTCGTCCGCAATCGCGATCGGGTGATCAGCAGGGACGAACTCATCGCGGAGATTTGGGGCGGACGGATCGTGTCGGAGTCAGCCTTGGCGACATGCATCAACGCAGCGCGAACCTCCATTTCCGACAACGGCGGCGAGCAGCGCCTGATCAAGACACTTCCACGAAAGGGCATTCGATTCATTGGGGCGGTACGGGAAGACAACGGCAACGACGAACCCTCCGTCAAAACACCCCTTCTCCCCCCTCCTCACTTCTCGCTTCCCGATAGACCGTCGATCGCCGTATTGCCGTTTCGAAACATCGGCAATGACCCCGAGCAGCAATATTTTTCAGATGGCGTCGTGGAGGACATCATCACCGGCCTGTCGCGTGTGAGATGGCTGTTTGTCATCGCGCGTAACTCCAGCTTTATCTTCAAAAGTACTCCCGATGTGCAGCAGGTGGCGCGGGAACTTGGCGTTCGATACGTTCTCGAAGGCAGCGTACGCCGCGCCGGCAACCGTGTGCGCGTATCCGCGCAACTCATTGAAGCAGAAGGTGGCACGAATCTGTGGGCCGAGCGCTACGATCGGCTGATGGATGATATCTTCAGCCTGCAAGACGACCTGACGATGAGCGTTGTCGGAGCGATCGAGCCCAGCCTGCGCAAGGCGGAAATCGCTCGTGTAAGACGTAAGCGAACCGAGAGTCTCGATGCCTATGATCTCGTATTGCGCGCGGCGCCTTACGCTCACAGCCACATTGCCGAGGATGCTCTGGTTGCAATCCCGATGCTCGAACGAGCGCTGGAACTCGACCCCGGCTATGTGACAGCCCACGCGCTGCTCGCCTGGTGTTTTCACTTTCGCTTCAGCCGCGCCGGATTGAACGAGAGCGATCGCGCTGCCGCGATCCAACATGCACGCGCCGCAATTTCAACCGGGAGTGACGACGCCACCGCGCTTGGGATGTCGGGATTTGTGATCTCGCTGGACGAACACGACCACATTACCGCTGTGAACGTATTCGATCGCGCGCTGGCGCTGAGTAACTCGAACATTTTCGCGCTGTCGTGCAGCGCACACGTTTCGGCGTGGATGGGAAAATTCGAGGACGCGATCGATCGCGCGCAACGTGCGGTTCGCCTCAGTCCGTTCGACCAATTGAACTTCCTGTCATACAATACATTGGCGATCTCTTATTTTTGTCTGCTAAGGTTTCAAGATGCGCACGATGCCGCCCTGCGCTCCGTACAGATCAATCCGCGGTTCAGCGTTTGCCACCTGTTCCTCAGTGCTGCACTCCTACGCCTGGGCCAAAATGAAGCCGCTCGTCTTGAGGCGAAGCAGGTGCTTGCTCTAGACCCCACGTTCACGATCAGGCGCTTCTCGGTGACGGTCGGTTTTGAACCAAAAGTTTTCACGCCGTTGGCCGAGGCGTGGCGATCTGCGGGGTTGCCGGAGGGCTGAGAGGTACTCCGCTTCTGAACCAGAAGCGGAGGCGGACCCGGACCGCTGAGAGGTGGCAATCGTTAGGTCTGGCGGGCGATCTCTCAGATCAGTCAGAGAACTGATGATATAATGGATCTTCTATAATCAGTTTCGTGTGGACACCACAGCCGCTCATCCACTGTAAGCGCACATAGCCGCGGCACCGCGAGACGTCCGATAAGGGCCAGATTCGGAAGCAAACTGGTCGTCTGCGAACGGCTCAAATGCTTCCGCTCAATGGGCGCAAGGGTGCCGTCAATGTTCGAGCCCACCGGCGCTACCGTTGTGAGCATCGATGGGCCCCGAATTGCGGATTTGGTGCAGTTCCTCCTTTAGTCGTCCCACCTCGCGCTCCAAGCGTTCGATGCGATCGAGAGTGTAGTCGAAGCCGGTGTAATCCAGCGCTTGCAGCCAGGTGGCGACCGCTGCGAGCGCGCGACGAAATTTCCCCTGTTCGGGGACCAGATGGTTCGCTGTGTTTGCCATCGGAAACTCCTCCTCGACGAACTGTGGCAAAGCCATGTCACATTCACCGCTGATCACGAGCCCGAGGCCGATGCTTTCGGCGCGGACTCATCGTTAAACCCCCGGCTAGTGAAGCGTGTCGCCTGTACGGCCTTCAGAGCTGCGACCAACCCCCGTCGACCGGAAGTTCGGCGCCGGTCGTGAAGGTCGCGTCGAACGCGAAGAAGAGGACGGCCTTGGCGATTTCCTCCGATGTTCCCCAGCGCTTCATGGGAACCATGCCCTTCATCTGCTCCTTGATCTGGACCGCCATATCACCAAACGCTTTGCCGATGATCGGCGTGTCGGTGGGACCGGGTGACACCGCGTTGACGCGAATCTCCAGAGGCAGAAGCTCAGCGGCGAGCACCCGAGCGAAGGATCGCAGCGCAGCCTTGGCGGCCCCGTATGTGGCGTTGCCGGGCATTGCCTTGACGTTCGCGATCGAGGTCGTGAGGACGACAGAGCCGCCCCGGTTGATCAGCGGCGCGAGCTTCTGCACCGCGAAAAACGGTCCCTTGGCGTTCAGGTTGAACATCTCGTCGTAGACGGCCTCCGTCACGCTCTCCAGAGGTGCGCGGATGCTGAAGCCGGCGTTGACGAAAAGCAGGTCGAACGTGTCGAAGTCGGTCTTCACTCGAGAGGCGAGTGCGTCGATGTCCGTCAACGACCGCGCGTCGCTCGAAACCACGATGGCACCCGTCCCAAGCTCTTTCTGCGCCGATTCCAGGCCGGCTTGCGAGCGACCCGTCACCAGAACGCGCGCGCCCCCATCGAGGAGCATCTTTGCCGTCGCGAGCCCCATGCCGCTGGTGCCGCCGATGATCACCGCCCGCTTCGCTTCGTAGCATTCCATGCGTACTCTCCTTGCGACGCCAGGGCGCCCAGATAATTTCGAACTATTTGGTATTGTGATATGGTACGAAGACTACGGTCAATGTAATTTAGTACTATTCATTTCGAAATAGAGTAGGCTGACAACCACACCCGCTGGTGCCGGTCGCCGCGACCACTCCGCCGTGGCCGGCGCTCCTTTCAGGACGCCGCGCTTAAGGATGCTGGGCTAGACAAGTCGATGCAGGAGACCTTGACGACGGCCTGCCAGGCGGCTTCTTGGCTGGCGCGATCGTGGAGGTGTGGGTGGCGCTGCGCCTCAATTGGGCCTGAGAACTTCCCTTGAGCCGAGGCGAAGAATTGCCCTGAGACGTCGGTTCCGAACTCCGACGCCTGGAGGTACCGACGGGCCGCGGTCTCCGGCGTCTGATTCATGCCGGGAATGAGGTTCACGATTGGGATAAACAGATACTTCAACACCAGGCCAGCGTTTCGCACCACCTTGGTGTCGGTCGCCCCACCGGGCGAGACTGCGTACACGGCCATGCCGGAGGGCAGCCGGCGGGCCAGCGCCGCGGTCCACCAAGCGATGATGAGCTTCGCGTCGGCATACGCATTGTTGGGCACGTACTTCACGTTCGGCCCGTTGCGAATCAGGTCTTCAACAGTGGCGGCTGGGTCACCCCGGTAGTATTTGGCCGCGAAGGCTGGCACGTCGGTGTAGGTGAAAAAGGGTACGCCCCCTCTGGCAGGTTCCGCGCCGGCAATAACAATCCGCGCGTTGGGGCTTAGCAGGTTGGCGCGGAGCAAGCCGACAGTCAGTTGATGATGGCCGATCAGTGGGGCCTGAGAAGCCTCGACGCCCGCCGCAGTGATCACGCGCTTCTTGGTTGGGACCATTCCCGCATTGAGCAGTAGGAAGTCGACCGGCCGACCTCGCTTGACCAGCTCGGCGAGCGCGGACTGGACGCTGGCCGGCGTGTCCAACTCCAGCTCCAGCGGCGTGAAGACCTGTCTTTGGGTTTCCGCTGCGAGTTGAGCGGCCGCTTCCTTGGCCCGAGCCAGGCTGCGTCCGGTGATGATGATCTCGCGCCAGCCCTCGGCGGCGAGCATCCGGGCTGCCGCATGACCGAGCCCAGAGGTGGCGCCGGTGACGAGAGCGATCGAATGTTCCATGGGCGGCTCCGTGGTGGATGGTAAGGTCGAACGAGCCCCGTGAGATAGGAGCCGCCTTGTCGATTTTGAACTGTTCGGTTATATATTGGAGTAAAGGTCGCGGTCAAGGAGTTTAAAACTACATGTTTCAGAATTCAGAAAGGCCCCGTGGGCGCCCACGCAGCTTCGACGAGAGGGACGCGCTGGAAAAGGCGACCCGGGTGTTCCGGGCGAAAGGCTATGACGGAGTGACGATCGACGATCTCGTCGCAGGCATGGGCGTGGGACGGCCGAGCCTGTATTCCGTCTTCGGAGATAAGCGGACGATATTCTTGCGCGTCCTTAGGGCGTACGCAGAGGCAAAGGGCGCTCGCGCTGCAAAGGCGCTCTTCTCGCCGCCGACTCTTCGCGATTCGCTCGCCGGCTTCCTCAGGCACGCCGTAGAAAGTGCGACCGCGGAAGGATCAGCTCCGGGGTGTCTTCTGGTGTGCGTTGCGCCGCTCGTGGACGATGCTGAGGTCCGGCAGTTCCTGCAGGACGCCGTGGCTGCCGGCGCGGCGTTAGTGGAACGCCGTTTATGCGACGGGATCAGCGCGGGAGAATTACCGTCTGACTTTCCCGTAGCCGTACGCGCGAGCCAGGTCCTCGACCTTTCCCGTGGTCTGACGATGCGAGCGCAGATGGGCACGCCGCGCAAGACGCTCCTGAAAGACGCCGAGGAAGCGACCGACTTAGTCCTCCTGCCGCGGCGTGGAAATGTGGCGCCAGAACGTTGATGTTGGATGGGTGATCCTCGACGAGCTTTTGAAACCGGTGTTTCCCATCTTCGGATACGATCTCGACACCGCGTTCGGCGAGCCACATCAGCCGCGCAGGTGAAGGTGCGCAGAGTTGGCATTTCGTCAGGTATGGGTCAAAAGCTGAAGAACTCGCTCTGCGCAAATGTCGTCTGCTTCGCCACGGTAAGCGGACATTTCCAGCGGTGATCGACAGGTCCGCTTCGTGCCAGAAGCGGAGGCGGCCTCAGGGGGCGGCAGCAGCCGCAATGGCTTCGATCTCAATTATGAATTCCGGCCGCACTAAACCGGCCACTATTATCAGCGTGGTCGTTGGCGGCGTTCCCGGAAATTGCCGGTCGCGCGCTCGCCTGTAACCGTCCATGTGCTCGCGGGCGGTCACGTAGACGCTAAGGCGAACGATATCTGCCATCGTCATCCCGTCTTCGGCCAGAATCGCTGCAATGTTTGCGAAGCAGATCGTGGCCTGTCCTTCGCTGTCGGGAGGAATGCTTTCATCCAGACCGATGCCGAGTTGCCCCGCTGTGATCACCATGCGGTGGTGCGCCGGCACGGCGATCCCGTGGCTATAGCGTGCCAAGGGAGGTCGAATGGTTGAGGGAGATAGCGCACGCATGGCGATCATTCCTGAGTGATAGATGAGGGAGCGGACGACAGGTAGTCGAAGTTCCGGCGTAACGCCAGTCGAGCGAAGGGAAGCGTGCCGTAGGGATGGAAAAGGGGCTAGTACCCGTGCCGCCTATCGGAAAGATCAGAAAGATGTTTCAAACTTCGTCCCGCGTGGGCGGCGAAAGATTCCTCGTCAGCGTTGCACTTCGAGACGAAGCCGCCAAGCCCTCGGTACTTTTCCTACCGCGCCCCGCGCATGCGCTGCAGCAGTTCCGGCGTCGGATAGGAATCGGCGGGCAGGCCGAGCTTGATCTGCAGGGCGCGGATGGCGGTGCGGGTCGAGATGCCAAGCTTGCCGTCGGCGCCGCCGACGTCGAAGCCCTGCTTGATCAGGAGCTGCTGCAGTTCCCTGGTTTCCTCAAACGTCACCGGCGGGATCGCGCCGGTGCCGCGATGGATCACCGGCGCGCCGGCGAGCCGCGTCGCGTAATAGGCGGCGGTGGTGGAATAGATCAGCGAGTTGTTCCACTTCAGATAGACCTGGAAATTGTCATAGACGAGGAACGATGGTCCGAAGCGTCCCATCGGCAGCAGCAGCGAGGCCTTGAGCGGATCCGCCGGCAGCGGCCGGCCGTCGGGCAGGGTGACGCCCCAGCCGGCCCATTGGGTGCGCGGATGCTGGATGGTGAGATCGGCCTGGTCCCACGGCAGATTGGCGGGGACATGAACCTCCTGCAGCCACGGCTCGCCGCGCTTCCAGCCGAGGCTCGCGATGTAATTGGCGGTCGAGCCGATGACGTCGGGCACGCTGCGCAGCAGGTTGCGCTTGCCGTCGCCGTCATAGTCGACCGCGTATTTGAAATATTCCGACGGCATCATCTGGGTCTGGCCGAGTTCGCCGGCCCATGAACCGATCATCTCCGCCGGCTGCAGGTCGCCGCGCTCGATCAGCCGCAGGCTGTCGAACAGATGGCCGCGGAACATCTCGGCGCGGCGGCAGTCATAGGCGAGGCTCACCAGCGACTTGATCGCCTGGTAATTGCCCATGTTGGCGCCGAAGTCGCTTTCGAGACCCCAGAACGCGACGATGACCGGCGCCGGCACGCCGTAATCCTTTTCGGCGCGCGCAAACAGCGCGGCATGTTTGTGGATCAGCGCAGTGCCGCTCGAGACCCGGCCGCCGACCAGCATCTTGTCGGAAAATTCCAGGAACTGCTGGGAGAAGATGCGCTGGCCGCGGTCGATGTTGACGATGCGCTGGTCGTAGACGAGGTAGGGCGCGGCGGCCGCGATTGCGTTTGCGGAAATGCCCTGGGCGGCGGCCTGCTGCCTGAAGCGGGCGAGCCAGCTCTCGAAACTGCCGGCGGTGCGGCAATCGGGGCCAGCTGCCGATCCGGACGTCGGCGCTGCGGCGGAGGCCAGCAAGGCGATTGCCAGCAAAGCCCATGGTTTGAAGCAAACCCGCATCATGATCGCCCTATCGTTGGATTGAGACCGCGCCGGGCGCGGATATTACGGTTGCCGCCGCGCACAAGCGAACACATTCGACGGCCGCCATCGGGGGGTTGGGATAAGCTTTGGCCGGGCGCGCGCAAAGTCCTGGCCTGCCCCCCAAAGCGTCAGACAATGCATTGTTTCTGCGCAACATTTCCGCTCTGCGTAGATTGCATGGCACCCCGGGAGTGCTGCTATAAGGTGGCGCAGAGCGGGAGCAGGTGCGCATGAGCAACGATCGGCAACGGATCTTGATCGCGGGTGGCGGGCCGGTCGGGCTGTTATGCGCCTGGCTGCTCGGCCGGCGCGGCTTGCCGGTGCGCCTGTTCGACGACAATGACGGGCCGCAGGCCGATCCGCGCGCCGCCACCACCCATCCCGCCACGCTCGATCTCCTGGAGGACGACGGCCTCGCCGCCGACATGGCGCGGGTCGGACTGGTGGCGCCGATCTTTCAGTTCTGGGACCGGCCGAGCGGCGAGCGGGTGGCGGAATTCGACCATGCGATTCTCGCCGGCGATACCAAGCATCCCTTTGTCGTGCAGTGCGAGCAGTTCAAGACCGCCAATCTCATTCTCGAACGGGTGCGCAAGCTGCCGAATGTCGAGGTGCTTTACGGCCACGCCGTCACCGACGTGGCGCAGAGCGCGGATTTCGTCAGCGTCGCGGTGCGCAACGGCAAGGGCGCGTCGAGCCATACCGGCGCCTACCTGATCGGCGCTGACGGCGGGCGCAGCGTGGTGCGCAAGCAAAGCGGCATTGCGTTCGACGGATTTACCTGGCCGGAACGCTTCATCGTGCTGACCACGCCCTACGACTTCGAGGCCGAGCGCGGCTATTGCTATCGCAGCTACTTCGCCGATCCCGAGGCGTGGTGCAATTGCTTCAAGGTGTCGGCCGATGGGCCGCCCGGGCTGTGGCGCACGGTGTTTCCGACCGATCCCAATGTGTCCGAAGCGGACTTAATGAGCGATGCCGGCGTGCAGGCGCGGCTGCAGACCTTCTTTCCCGCGCCCGCGCCCTATGAGGTCGTGCACCGCAATCTCTATGTCACCCACCAGCGCGTCGCCGCGACGTTCCGCAAAGGGCGCGTGCTGCTCGCGGGCGATGCCGCCCACGTCAACAATCCGATCGGCGGCATGGGGCTCAACGGTGGCATCCAGGACGGGGTCAATCTCGCCGACAAGCTCGCCCGCGTGGTGCTCGATCAGGAGCCCCAACGCCTGCTCGATCTCTATGATCGCCAGCGCCGCACCGTCGCGGTCGAGTTCGTGCAGGAGCAATCGATCGCCAACAAGAAGCGGCTGGAAGCGCGCGATCCGGAAGCGCGCCGGCAAAATCTCGACGAATTGCGGGCGATCGCCGCGGATCCCGCCCGCGCGCGCCAGTTCCTGCTGCGCTCGGCGATGATCGTCAGCCAGCAGCGCGCGGCGGCGATGGACCTTGCGGAGGCGTGATGCGCGGAACTGGATCCGACAAGCCGCAGCTGCGGCCTTATGTTGCGGCGAGCGCGGGTTTTGCCTCGGGCGCCGATTCCCCGCGCGACCTGCTGGCGCGCTGTCTCGCGGCGCTGGAATCCTGGGAGCCCCGGATCGGGGCGTTCGTCAGTCTCAACATCGAAGGCGCGCGCGCCGCGGCCGAACGCTCGAGCGAGCGCTGGCGCGCCGGGCGGCCATTGTCGCCGATCGACGGCATGCCGATCGGCGTCAAGGACGTGATCGAGACCGTCGACATGCCGACGGAAATGGGCTCGCCGCTGTTTGCCGGCTGGCAGTCATTGAAAGACGCGGCGAGCGTCGCGGCGCTGCGCGAAGCCGGCGCGGTCATTGTCGGCAAGACGGTGACGACGGAATTCGCCGCGACCGAGCCGCGCGGCACGCGCAATCCTTGGGATCCCGAGCGCACGCCCGGCGGCTCCAGCAGCGGGTCGGCGGCGGCGGTGGGCGCCGGTCTGCTCAGCGCCGCGCTCGGCACCCAGGTGCTCGGCTCGGTGCTGCGGCCGGCGAGCTTCTGCGGCTGCTTCGGCTTCAAGCCGAGCGTCAACGCGCTCAACCGCGAGGGCAGCCACGATTATCAAAGCCAGAGCTGCACCGGCGTGCTGGCGGCGAGCCTCGAAGACGCCTGGCAGGTCGCCTATGAAATCGCGGTGCGGGTCGGCGGCGACGCCGGACATCCCGGATTGACCGGCCCGCCGCGCATGCCGGCGGCGAGCGCACCGCGGCGACTGGTATTCCTGAAAACCGCGGCGTGGGCGCACGCGGATGCCGGCGCCAAGCAGCACATGGACGAGGTGCTGTCGCGGTTCGAAATCGCCGGCGTCGATATTCTCACCGCGCACAACGATCGCAAGGTGGCCGCGGTCGAAGCCGCGATCGCCGAGGCGCGCGCGCTGTCGACCCGGATCAATAATTGGGAAATGCGCTGGTTTCTGAAAACCTGCCGCGATCGCGACGCCAGCAAGATCAGCGCCCATGCGCTGGCGCGATTGCAGGAGGGCGAGGCGATGACGGTTGCCGACTATCGCGCTGTGCTTGCCGAACGCACGCGGATTCGCGCGCTCTACGCCGAGTTGGCGGCGCGCTGCGAGGCCTGCGTCACCCTGGCGGCGCCGGGTCCCGCGCCGGTCGGCCTCAACTTCACCGGCAATCCGGAATTCAATATTCCGGCGTCGCTGCTCGGGACCCCGGCGGTGTCGCTGCCGGTGTTCGAGGTCGATGCCATGCCGGTCGGCCTGCAGGTGATGGGTTTTGCCGACGACGATGCCAGCACGATGGCGATTGCCGCCTGGGCGCTCAAGCAATGCGATGATCCCGCGAGCGAGAGAAAGCCTGCCGATGGATGATCGCGCCAACCGCAGTGCCGACGCTCTCGCGCCCTATCGCGAGACTTCGCCCGATCCCGCGCGGGGCTATCCCGATCTGCACGCGCATGTGCTGGCGCTTGAGCAGGCCGGGCTGCTGCAGATCGTCGAGGAGCCGATCAACAAAGACACCGAGATGCATCCGCTGGTGCGCTGGCAATATCGCGGCGGCATTCCGGAGCCTGAACGCAAGGCGTTCCTGTTCACCCAGCCGACCGATTCCAAAGGTCGCCGCTACGACGTCGCCGTGCTGGTCGCGGGGCTCGCCGCCAACCGCGACGTCTACCGTGTCGGCTTCGGCAAGCCGCTGGAAGCAATCGGGCGGGCGTGGATTGACGCCATGGCGGCGCCGATCGAACCGCGGATCGTGGACCATGCGCCGTGCCATGAGATCGTGTTGATCGGCGATGATCTCGACCAGCCAGGCCAAGGTCTCGATGGTCTGCCGGTGCCGATCTCGACGCCCGGGTTCGACAACGCGCCGTATCTTTCGGCCGGACATTACATTACCCGCGATCCCGACACCGGGATCCAGAACGTCGGCAATTATCGCGGCCAGCTCAAGACGCCGCGCCGGCTCGGCATGAATCCGTCGGTCGAGCTGCGCGCCGGCATCTATGCGCATTGGGAGAAATACAAGGCGCGCGGCGAACCGATGCCGTGCTGCGTCGTGGTCGGCTGTCCGCCTGTCATCTCCTACGCGGCGGTGCAGAAGATGGCGGAGCGGCTGGATGAGATCTGGGTTGCGGGCGCAATCGCCGGCAGCCCGATCAATGTGGTGCGCGCCAAGACCGTCGATCTCCTGGTGCCGGCGGAAGCCGAAATCGTGATCGAGGGCCTGATCAGCACCAGCGAGCTCGAACCGGAAGCGCCGTTCGGGGAATCCCACGGCTATGTGAACCTGCAGGAATACAACGCCTTCATGGACGTCACCGCGATCACACGGCGGCGGCGTCCGATTCTGACCTCGTTCATCAGCCAGGTGACGCCGAGCGAATCGAGCGTGATCCGCCGGGTCGCGATGGAACCGGTGTTTCTCAATCATCTGCGCAACAGTCTTGCGATCCGCGGCGTCAAGCGGGTGGCGATGCACGAGCCGCTCACCAGTCTTTATGCGGTGATCGCGATCCAGTTCGCACGCGGCACGCCGGAAACCGAAATCTGGCGCGCGCTTTATGGCGCCTCGACGCTGCACCGGTTTGCCGGCAAGTGGATCGTCGCGGTCGACGAGGACATCGATCCGGAGAATGCCGACGCGCTGTTCTGGGCGATGTCGTATCGCTGCCAGCCGCAGCACGACCTGAAAGTCGTCGACCACAAGGATCCCGGTCATGGGCCGCGTGGTCCGCGCGACAACGGCGAGAGCGCCGCGGTGCTGATCAACGCGACGCTGAAGGGGACGTTCGCTCCGGTGGCGCTGCCGCGGCGCGAATACATGGAAGCCGCCAAGAAAATCTGGGAGCGGCTCGGGCTGCCGCCGCTCAAGCCGGAATCGCCCTGGCACGGCTACGAACTCGGCTACTGGCCGCAGGACCTGGAGCGACAGGCGCGGATGGCGACCGCGGGCGATTATTTCGCCCTAGGCACGGAGCTTGCAAAGGAGAGGCGGAGCGACGTGGCCATGAATGCCCCGATCACGCGTGAGTAGAGGCGGAGCGACGTGGCCATGAATGCTCCGATCAAGCGTGAATAGCGGCGCAGCGGCGCAGCGGCGCAGCGACGCGGCGATGAATGCGCAGACGCGCGAATAACCCGAGGGAAACATGACAGTGACGATGCGAGCGACCGGATCCGTATTGGCGGCGGCGCTCCTGATTTTGGTCAGTGTCGGCGCCGACGCGCAAACGCTCAAGCCCTGGCGTCACGGGGTGGTGGAAGCCAAAAGCGATGCCGGCTTCGCGTTCATGGCGGCGGAACGCGGGTTTGCGGCGAAGCAGGGATTGCAGCTCGAGATGGTGCAATTCAAGGGCGACGCGCTGGCGCTGAAAGCGCTGCTCGCCGGCGAACTCGACAGCTACGAAGGCAGTCCCGGCGGCCCGCTGCTCGCGGCCTCGCATGGCGGCGACATCAAGATCATCGGCTGCTACTGGCCGGCGCTGACCTACGGGATTTTCTCGCGCGCCACCATCGCGAGCCCTGCCGACCTCAAGGGCAAGTCGTTCGCGATCTCCTCGCCCGGCGCGCTGCCGGACCTGCTGGCGCGCGCGGTGCTGGAAAAATACAACATCGCGTCCGACGACGTGCGGTTCTCGGTGATGGGCAGCGACGCCGATCGGTTTCGGGCGTTGAGCGCGGGCGTCGTCGATGCCGCGAGCGCCTCGACCGAATTCGCGCCGCTGGCCGACGCCGCGAGCATCAAGCTGCTGGTCCACGCCAATGCGGTGGTTCCGAACTACTTGCGGTTCTGCACCTTCACCAGCAGCAAGCAATTGGGCGAGCGCCGCAACGAGGCGGTCAGCTTCCTCGCCGCCGAGATCGCGGCCTTGCGCTACGCGCTCGCCAACCGCGAGGAGGAAATCAAGCTGACCAAGGAGATCACCGGGGCAAAGCCGGAGGATCCGCGCGCGGCCTATATTTTCGATGAGGTGACGCGTTATGCCGCGGTTAACCCTGAGATGCCAATTCCGCTCGACCGGCTGGCCTGGATGCAGGATCTGCTGTTGAAGACCGGCAATCTGACCAAGCCCGTCGATCTCCCCGCCATGGTCGACGACAGCGTGCGGGCGAAGGCGCTCGACCTGGCCGGGAAGTAGGTGTTAGTGGATGGTCCATGACGTTGTGGCGCCGCGCGTTTAAAGCAAAGGCGCCAATCGGCACCAACAGAGTTGGAGCATGTCCCGATGAGATCTGCGGGCTTTTCTTACCTCTCCCCTTTGGGGAGAGGTCGGCGCGGTTTCGCGCCGGGTGAG
>Ga0265342_10000525_pt1 | contig 40764 bp, 35 predicted proteins | sample 4CB327metaG_FD_203125 | JGI IMG/M metagenome (GOLD analysis project Ga0265342, IMG submission 203125) | Rhizosphere microbial communities from Carex aquatilis grown in University of Washington, Seatle, WA, United States - 4-CB3-27 metaG | ecosystem: Host-associated > Plants > Roots >... | reverse complement strand
CGGTCGCGTCGATGAAAAAAGAGATCGACGACAAAAAACACCAGCAACAACACCCCTGCGACAAGCGCGGTCTGGAACAACAAATGCCGAGTGGTCCAGAAAAAATCGACGCCGCGCAGAAATCCAAAAAACAACGGCGGATCGCCCAGCGGCGAGAGCGCGCCGCCGATATTCGCCACCAGAAAAATAAAAAAGACAACAACATGCACATTGTGCAGCCGCGCGGCGTTGGCGCGCAGCAGCGGCCTGATCAAGATCATGGCGGCGCCGGTGGTTCCGACCAAGCTCGCCAAGACCGTTCCGATCGCCAGCATGGTGGTGTTGAACAGCGGGGTTCCGCGCAGATTGCCGACCACAAGAATGCCACCTGCGACCACGTAAAGCGCAAACAGGAGGACGATAAAACTCAGGTAATCGCTGATGGTCGCGTGGACGAAGGCTGCCAGCGAAACCGAAGGGCTTCTAAAGGCCGCGAGCGGAGCCAGAGTCAACGCGCTCCAGACGAGAGCGATCTTGCCGTAGTGCTGGTGCCAAAACTTCGGAAACAGCAGCGGACCGCTTGCAATCGACAGCAGAATGCCGAGGAAAGGCAGGGCCCAAGGCCAATGCATTGTCGCACCATCCAGCGCCGGTGCGGCCATCGCCGGATTGGGAACGAGAACCAGGGCGAACAGGCTGGAGGCGATAATGACCAAGGTCCTCGGCATCACGAAACCTTAGTGCGCTTCTTCCCAATTGCTGGCGGCCCGGGCGTCGACCTGCAATGGGACCGACAAGGACACCGCCGGCAGCGGGGCCTGCTCCATCACCGTGCGAACAATCGGCAGTGTTTTTTCGACCTCTGCCTCCGGAACCTCGAACACCAGTTCGTCATGCACCTGCAACAGCATCTGCGCGGAGAGACGCTTTTTCAACAACGCCTCCTCCATGCGGATCATCGCCCGTCGAATGATATCCGCTGCCGTTCCCTGCAGCCGTGCATTGATCGCGGCGCGCTCGTTGAAGGCGCGAATCGATGGATTGGAATTGACGATGTCGGGGTAATGACATTTGCGACCGAACAGCGTGGCGACATAACCATGCTTGCGACAGAATTCCCTGGTCTCGTCCATGTAGGCGCGGATTCCCGGGAACCGTTCGAAATACTTCTTGATATAAGCCCCGGCCTCTTCCCGCGGGATGCCGAGCTGATTGGCAAGGCCGAATGCTGAAATTCCGTAAATGATACCGAAATTGATCGCCTTGGCGCGCCGGCGGACCTCGCCCGGCATGCCTTTCACCGGCACTCCGAACATCTCCGACGCCGTCATCGCATGAATATCGAGACCCTCGCGGAACGCCTGCTTCAGCGGCGCGATGTCGGCGATCTCGGCAAGCAGCCGCAGCTCGATCTGGGAATAGTCCGCGGACACCAGCCGATGGCCCTCGATCGCGACGAAGGCGCGGCGGATCTTGCGCCCCTCTTCGCTCCGGATCGGAATGTTTTGCAGATTGGGCTCCGATGATGACAGCCGGCCTGTGGTGGTCGCCGCCAGCGCGTAAGACGTGTGCACACGATGGGTCTGGGGGTTGACGAAACCCGGCAGTGCGTCGGTATAGGTCGATTTGAGTTTGGAAACCTGTCGCCATTCCAGGATTTTTTGCGGCAAAACGTGACCTTCCTCGGCGAGGTCCTCCAATATGGATGCCGACGTCGACCACGCCCCGGTCTTGGTCTTCTTGGCGCCGGGAAGGCCGAGCTTGCCGAACAGCACGTCGCCGATCTGCTTTGGGCTGCCAGGATTGACCGATTCGCCAGCGAGCTTCCTGATTTCGTCCTCAAGACCTCCCGCCCTTTGGGCGAACTCGCCGGATAGCCGGGACAGAACCTGCCGATCGATCGAGATGCCGCGCCGCTCCATGCGGGCGAGGACCGGGATTAGCGGGCGCTCGAGGCCCTCGTAGACCGACGTCATGTGCTCGGCCACCAAGCGCGGCTTCAACACCCCCCACAGACGCAGTGTCACGTCGGCGTCTTCGGCGGCATACTCCGTCGCCTTCTCGATCGAGACCTGATCGAAGCAGACCTGCGCCTTTCCGGTGCCGGCAACCTCGCCGAAATGAATGGTGCGATGGGCGAGCCAGCGCTCCGACAGCGCATCCATGCCATGGGCATTCTTGCCGGCATCGAGCACATAGGACAGCAGCTGGGTATCGTCGATCGGCGCGGTCTCAATGCCGCGTTGGGCAAAGATCAGCCAATCGAACTTCAGGCTCTGTCCGATCTTGAGAACGCTCATGTCCTCGAGCAACGGCTTCAGCGCGGCGAGCACGGCAGCTTCCTCAAGCTGATCCGCAGATCGGCCACCTGCGAACAGACCCTCCCCGCCACTTACGCCCCCCACCTTGTGCGAGAGCGGCACATAACAGGCCTCGTTGGGGGCGACCGCCAGCGACAGTCCACACAATTCGGCCTGCATCGGATCATCACTCGTCCTCTCGGTGTCGATCGCGACCACGCCGACGTCGCGCGCACGTTCGATCCAGGCCTGCAGACGATCGAGGGTTCGCACGGTCTCATAGCGAGAACGGTCAATCTTGGTCTTGCGGCCGGCTTCGGCGCGCGAGGCCGCCAGTAGCTGCGGAGTCATCGCACCCACCGGCGCCGGTGCGGCTCTGGCTTTCCCGGCGGGCACATTCGCTGCCGCCACGGTCGGCGCCGCACCACGGGCGTCGCTGAGCGGCGCCAGCAGCGGAGCGGCCGCGCCGGCCGCTTTCATTCTTTCGTCGGGCTCCACGTCCGCCGGATTGATGCCGGTCGCCTCCGCGACCCGGCGCGTGAGCGTGTTGAACTCCATGGCCTTGAGGAAAGCGACCAGCCGCTTGGAATCCGGATCATGAACCGCAATGTAGGCCAGTGGCGTATCGAGCTTGACGCGGTCGTCGAGGGTCACGAGCGTGCGCGACAGCTGCGCCACTGCGACGTTGTCGAGCAGCGTCTGCCTGCGCTTTTCCTGCTTGATTTCGCCGGCCCGCGCCAGAAGCGTGTCCAGGTCGCCGAATTCGCCGATGAGCTGTGCTGCGGTCTTCACGCCGATGCCCGGGACGCCCGGCACGTTGTCGGTTGAATCCCCGATCAGCGCCTGCACATCGATGACTTTTTCCGGCGGCACGCCAAACTTCTCGATCACCTCCGCGCGCCCGATCTTGCGATCCTTCATGGTGTCGTACATCACGACACGATCGTTCACGAGCTGCATCAAATCCTTGTCGGAGGCGACGATGGTGACCGTCGCGCCCGCTTCGGCGGCTTGCCGAGAATAGGTGGCGATCAGGTCGTCGGCCTCGAAGCCACCCTGTTCGACCGAGGGAATGTCGAAGGCGTGCACCGCCTCGCGAATGAGCGCGAACTGCGGGATGAGGTCGTCGGGCGGGTCGGGCCGGTGGGCTTTATACTGGGGATAGAGATCGGTCCGGAATGTTTTCTCCGACTTGTCGAACACGACCGCAAGATGGGTCGGCTGCTCCTCCGGCTTCATGTCGCGCAGAAGCTTCCAGAGCATGTTGCAGAAGCCAAATACGGCGTTGAGCTGCAAGCCGTCGGACTTGCGGGTCATCGGCGGCAACGCGTGGTAGGCTCGAAATATGTAAGACGAACCGTCGACGAGAAAGACGTGGTCGCCCGGCTGCGGCGCGCGTGGTTTTGGACTCTTGGACATGTGCCTGTTGAATGTAGGGATTCTCCTCCGCAATATCACCGGCTGTGCCAATGCTACCGTCGGACGATGGGTCCTACCTCGTTCCTTTCGAGAGCTATAATTCCGACCACATCAAGCCCGGAGATAATTTGCAAGGCTTCCACTGCGCCTGATAGCACGCTATGAGGCGCAGCCTCGCGTTCCCCAGGGCTCAACCTCTCATTTGGATACATCATGCGCGTTGCGATGATTGGGACCGGTTACGTCGGCCTCGTGTCAGGGGCTTGTTTTGCCGACTTCGGCCACAAGGTGACCTGCGTCGACAAGGACGCCGGTAAAATCGACGCCCTCAAGCGCGGAGAAATCCCGATCTACGAGCCGGATCTCGACCGGTTGGTCGCATCCAACGTCCGGGAAGGTCGGCTGGATTTCTCCACCGAGCTCGCCGGGCCGGTGTCCGAGGCGGAGGCCGTTTTCATTGCGGTGGGAACCCCGTCCCGGCGCGGCGACGGCCATGCCGACTTGAGCTATGTCTATTCAGCCGCACGCGAAATTGCTGCCGCGCTGTCCGGCTTTACCGTTGTGATCACGAAATCCACGGTCCCGGTGGGCACCGGCGACGAGGTCGAGCGTATTATTCACGACACCCGACCCGATGCCGACGTCAGCGTTGTGTCAAATCCGGAATTCTTGCGCGAGGGCGCAGCGATCCAGGACTTCAAACATCCCGACCGTATCGTGGTCGGGATCAACGATGATCGCGCGCGCCAGACGATCTCGGACCTCTACCGGCCATTGTACCTCAATCAGGCGCCGATTCTCTACACCGGGCGACGCACCGCCGAGTTGATCAAATATGCGGCGAACGCGTTTCTTGCCACCAAGATTACATTCATCAACGAGATCGCCGACCTCTGTGAAAAGGTTGGCGCCGACGTGCAAGAGGTCGCGCGCGGCATCGGTCTCGACAACCGAATCGGCGGCAAGTTTCTGCATGCCGGACCGGGCTATGGCGGATCCTGTTTTCCGAAGGACACCCAGGCCCTGATCAAGACCGCGCAAGATTACGAAGTACCGCTGCGCATCGTGGAAGCGGTGGTCGCGGTCAATGATACCCGCAAGCGTGCGATGGCGCGTAAGGTCTCCGGCGCATTCGGCGGCACCTTGCGCGGCAAGACGGTCGCCGTTCTTGGACTGACCTTCAAGCCCAACACCGACGACATGCGGGATGCCCCCTCGATTCCTCTGATTACGGCGCTGCAGGACATGGGGGCGAAGGTGCGCGCGCACGATCCGGAAGGGATGGAGCAATCCAAGGCCGTGTTGCCGGATGTCGTGTATTGTGACGGCCCCTATGCGTGCGCCGAGAACGCGGATGCCCTGGTCATTGTCACCGAGTGGGAACAGTTTCGCGCGCTGGACCTCGAACGGCTGAAAGACACGATGGCGGCACCGGTGGTCATCGACCTCCGCAACATCTATCGTCCCGAAGAAATGGCCAAGCTCGGCTTTATCTACGAAAGCGTCGGGCGGCTGGGGACGGCGAAACTGATTTAGAGGCCTGCGCAGATTGCGGACCAAGCAACACACTAGGCTCGTCGGCGATTGATTTGGCGGGCCGACGTTGGCATTGGTCACGACCGAGATCGGCCCTAGGAGCATGCGGGCGTTCGATTCCCCCCTTCCCATCGACGGCGCCCTGCCGGAACTCGTCGCGGCGTTGGACGGTCACGATGCCGCTGTGCTCCTCGCACCGCCCGGCGCCGGCAAGACCACGCGCGTTCCCCTGGTCCTCGCCGAACAGGCGTGGGCCAACGACGGCAAGATCCTGGTGCTGGAGCCGCGCCGGCTGGCCGCACGCGCGGCGGCAGACCGCATGGCGCGGACGATCGGGGACGCCGTGGGAGAGACGGTCGGCTACCGGGTTCGCTTCGGCTCCAAGATTTCCCGGAAGACTCGCATCGAAGTGGTCACGGAGGGCATCTTCACCCGCCAGGTCCTCGGTGATCCGGAGCTTGCCGGTATTGCCGCGATCGTGTTCGACGAGTTCCATGAGCGCTCCCTCGACGGCGATCTTGGCTTGGCGCTGGCGCGCGACGTCCAGCAGGGTCTGCGCCCTGATCTGAAAATTCTGGTGATGTCGGCGACCTTGGACGGCGCGCGGGTCGCCCGACTGCTCGGCGATGCGCCGGTGGTCGCAAGCGAAGGCCGCGCCTTCCCGGTGGAGACGAGGTATGTCGGTCGCGATCCCAGGAACGCCATCGAAACGCAAGTCGCCGACGTTGCGAGCCGGGCTCTTCGATCCGACCCTGGATCGATCCTGGTGTTTCTGCCGGGTGCGGCGGAGATCCGCCGCACCGAATCCAGATTGAAAGAAAACCTGAACGATCCCTCGATCGACATCGTCGCATTGTTTGGCGCGCTCGACGCCGATGTGCAGGACCGCGCGATTGCTCCCGCGCTCCCCGGCCGGCGCAAAGTCGTGCTGGCAACATCGATCGCCGAAACCTCGTTGACGATCGAAGGCGTCACCGTCGTTGTCGATTCGGGCCTGGCGCGGGTGCCGCGATATGAGCCGGATGTCGGACTGACGCGATTGGAAACCTTGCGCGTCTCGCGCGCTTCCGCCGACCAAAGGCGCGGACGTGCCGGCCGCCTCGGCCCCGGAATCTGCTATCGGCTCTGGGACGAGCCGCAAACAGCGTCGCTCGAGCCGTACAACAAGCCGGAAATCCTGACCGCCGACCTCTCGTCGCTGGTGCTCGATCTGGCGCAATGGGGGGTGAGCGATCCGGATCGCCTGGAGTTTTTCGATTCTCCGCCCAAGCCCGCGTTGACGGAGGCGCGCGCGTTGCTACGCGAGCTGCGGGCGATCGACGTGGACGGAAGGATCACCGAAGAAGGCAAACAACTGCAGCAACTGCCGCTGGCACCACGGCTCGCGCGCATGGTGGTTGATGCCGCACGCGAGGACAACGGCCAACTGGCTGCCGACATCGCCGTGATCCTGACCGAGCGCGGTCTCGGCGGCAACGATGTGGATTTGCGCCATCGCCTCGACAGTTTCCGACGCGACCGTTCGCGCCGATCCGAGGATGCTCGCCGGATGGCCCAACGTTGGGCGCAAGCGGTCGGAGCAAAAAGCGATGGTGCTGCAGATGATGTGGGAGCCATTCTGGCGCTCGCCTATCCCGATCGCATCGCGAAAAGCCGCGCCGGCGTCACCGGCGCGTTTCTGCTCGCCAATGGCCGCGGCGCCAATATCGACCTTGCATCGCCACTCGCGCGTGAACCATTTCTGACGGTGGCCGAACTGACCGGAACGGCCGCGCACAGCCGCATTCTGCTGGCGGCGCCGATCGCGCTCACCGACATCGAGACGATGTTCGGGAGCGAGATTGAAACCGGCGAGCAGACCACTTTCGATCCGGCGAGCCTCAGTCTGCGTGGGCGCCGATCACGTCGGCTGGGCATGATCGCGTTGTTAGAACATCCGCTGCAGGTCACACCAAATGATCAGACCGCATCAATCCTGGCGGCCGGACTGGCGAAACTCGGCCTTGACCGGCTGCCGTGGAGCAAACCGCGCCAACAATGGCGCGACCGCGTCTTATTCCTGCGCCGGGCGGAGGGCGAGGAATGGCCGGATCTGTCCAACGTGGGATTGGCACAGCGCATCGAGCAGTGGCTGGTGCCATTGCTGACCGACAAGGTCGCCATCGGAGAGCTTCGATCGGAGGAACTGGACAACGCGCTCGACGCACTGCTGCCTTATGCGCTCCGACGACGGCTCGACACGGAAGCACCCACTCATTTCTCGGCTCCGTCGGGCTCCCACGTGCCGATCGACTACGAGGCCGCAGAAGGACCGAAGATTTCGATTCGGGTCCAGGAGCTGTTTGGTCTTGACCGGCATCCAACGATCGCGGCCGGCCGCGTGCCGCTGGTGGTCGAGCTCCTGTCTCCGGCTCATCGCCCGGTTCAGATCACACGTGATCTGCCGGGCTTCTGGCGCGGCAGCTACGCTGCGGTAAAAGCGGACATGCGGGGGCGATATCCCCGCCATCCGTGGCCTGACGATCCGCTGGCGGCACCGGCAACGCGGCGGGCCAAACCGCGACATTGATCCTGGCGCCGGTAGGGATGCGGATAATTTTATCGATCTGCGCAAGCAGATTTTGGGCAAATCCGGCGAAATAGCTCCGATCCCGCGCTAGTTAAGAATCTGACGGCAATCGCCATGCTGGAATGTAATCCCGATTGCATGGGGTCTTCCGGTACATGCGTGAAACAATCGTCTTTGCCATCGCCGCGCTGATTCTCGCGGCCGTCGTTCCCCGCTTCTACACGGACCTGAAACAAGCCGCGGCGCCGCCGCCGGTGGCAGCCTCCGCCGTGTCGGCTGCTCCGGAGCCGACCGGTTCCCGCTCGGTGATGATCCGGCAGGGCGGCAACGGACATTTCCAGCTGGAGGCGGTGGTCGACGGACGACGGATGGAATTCCTGGTCGACACCGGCGCAACCGGGGTCGCGCTGCGGGAAAGCGACGCCGCCTGGCTTGGGATTCACCCGGCCGAGCGCGACTATACTGCACGCTCAGCCACCGCGAACGGTGTCGTGCGGGTTGCTCCTGTTGTTCTCGATCGTATCGAGGTCGGGGATATCGTTGTGCATAACGTTGCCGCAGTCGTGTTTCCCGATCAGACTCTCGGGCAGAATTTGCTTGGCATGTCGTTCCTCTCCCGCGTTCGCTGGCAGCAAGACAATGGCAGGCTGGTACTCGAACAATAATTCGCCAGCCGATTGATCTGGCTTGAGGCGGCTCGGTCTCGCAACAGGGTCACCGCCGCCTCGCTTGCGTCATGTTTGCAGTCCAGTTTAACTGCCTCCTGCTGTTGACACTCCCTCCCCCACCATTAAATCCAGGCTGCCCCAGCGCATGCGTCCGCATGTGCGCCGCCGGACCCCGCCGAGGTTTCCCGATGTTCCCCACCCCGAAGTCCGCGCTCGAACCCAATACCTACGCCTATGAGTCCGAACCGCTGGTGAAGCCCACCGGCTTTCGCGAATACGACGCGCGGTGGCTATTCGGCAAAGAGATCAATCTCATGGGGGTGCAGGCGCTCGGCATGGGCCTCGGGACCCTGATCCGGGACATGGGGGTTCGCCCCGAGATCGTCACCGGCCACGATTACCGCAGCTATTCCGCTTCGATCAAAATGGCACTGATCTCGGGCCTGATGGCGGCAGGGTGCGAGGTCAAGGACATCGGTCTTGCCATGACTCCGATGGCCTATTTCGCCCAGTTCGACCTCGACGTCCCGTGCGTTGCCATGGTCACGGCGTCCCACAACGACAATGGTTGGACCGGGGTCAAGATGGGCGCCAATCGCCCCCTCACCTTCGGTCCGGATGAGATGACCCGGTTGAAGGACATCGTACTCGGGGCACGGTTCACGCTCTCCGCCGGCGGCGCCTACGAGTTCATCGACAAGTTCCCCGAGCGCTACATCGCCGATTTGACCAAGCGAGCGAAACTCAAGCGAAAGCTCAAAGTGGTGGTGGCGTGCGGCAATGGAACCGCAGGGGCGTTCGCGCCCCAGGTGCTTGAAGCCATCGGTTGCGACGTGGTGCCGCTCGACTGCCAACTCGATTATACATTCCCGAAGTACAATCCCAATCCAGAAGACATGAAGATGCTGCACGCGCTTGCGGACGAAGTGCGCGCCAGGAAAGCCGACGTCGGCTTTGGATTCGATGGCGACGGCGATCGCTGTGGCGTGGTCGACGACAAGGGCGAGGAAATCTTCGCCGACAAGATCGGCGTGATGCTGGCGCGCGACATCTCCGCCCGGCAGAAGAACGCTTTGTTTGTCGTCGACGTGAAGTCGACCGGCCTGTTCATGACCGATCCCGTCTTGCTGAACAACGGCGCCAAGACTGAATATTGGAAGACCGGCCATTCCTACATGAAGCGTCGGGTCAATGAGATCGGCGCAGTCGTCGGGTTCGAGAAATCCGGACATTTCTTTTTCAACAAGCCGTTCGGCCGCGGCTATGACGACGGCCTGATCTCCGCGATCGCGATCTGCGAAATGCTCGATCGCAATCCCGAAAAGAAAATGTCGGACTTGAAGAACGCGCTGCCGAAGACCTGGTCCTCACCCACCATGGCGCCGCACTGCGCCGACGAGACCAAGTACGGCGTGGTCGACGCGGTGGTGAAACACTTCGAAGCGGCCAAGTCCAAGGGCGACAAGGTGGCAGGGCAGTCCATTCGCGACCTCGTCACCGTCAACGGCGTGCGGGTCACGGTGGACGACGGCACGTGGGGGCTGGTGCGCGCCTCCTCCAACAAGCCGGAGCTGGTGGTGGTGGTCGAGAGCCCGGTATCGGAAGCACGCATGCACGACATGTTCAAGGCGGTCGACGCCGTGCTACGGACGCATTCCGAGGTCGGCGCGTATAATCAGACGATCTAGCCTGTGCCGCCGGGTCTGTTTGCGATCCGCGGCGTCATGGGCATGTGCCACCTGCTGGTGGACGGTGCCGGCGCCATCCTAATCGATACCGGCCTCATCGGCGAACCCTGGGAAATTCGCTGGCAACTGCGGCGCCTGGGGCTCGGTGCGGACGCCGTGAAGGCGATCGTTCTGACCCATGGTCATCTCGATCATGCCGGCAACCTGGCCTGGGCCAAGGCCTGGACCGGTGCCCCCATCTATGCTCATCCGCTCGAACAGGCCCATATCGACGGGACTTATCCCTATGCCGGGATCACGCGCTGGTGCGATCGCCTGGAGCGTACCGGCCGCCTGCTGCTGCGTGTCGGACAACCCGCGCCGATCGACGTTTCGATCGCTGACGGTGATGAGTTGCCGTTTTGGGGCGGACTGCGCGTGGTCCATCTTCCCGGCCACACAGTCGGCCATTGCGGATTTTACAGCGCGCGGCACGATCTCCTGTTCAGTGGAGACCTCTTCGCAAGCTACTTCTTCAATGTTCACGTGCCGCCCGCAATCCTCAACGACGCGCCCGAACAGATCCCCGGCAGCCTTGAGCGTGCGCGGCGGCTCAATCCGCGCCTGATCGTGCCGCAGCATTACGACGTGCTCGATGGCGCTCAGCACCGGCGGCGGTTTGACCGGCTGCTCGAGCGACGGGCGCGAAGTCTGCAAACGCCAGGGAAGCCGGTCTGACGGTTGCTCCTCTACGACGCTACTTCCTGATAGACATCGATTTCCACGGCGCCAGGCAAGAACGCCCGCCAGGCCTGAAGATAGCCTTGCAGACGGTGATCGCTCGCGATCCTCTGCCGGTTCATTTCGATCACTTCGGGCGTCTCATATTCGATCATCTGAATGTATTGGCCGGGATCGTCGGCGTTCTGCAACAGGCGCATCCGGCTGCCGCCGAAGAACTCGTAGAATGGCGCTGACGCCTTCATGATGGCGGCGAGGTGGGCCGGATCAGCAGCGGGCAGCCTGAACTTGAAAAAAACGGTTCGCTTGACCGTGAGGCCGCCATTTGTCATTTCGCGCCTTCCTTGCGTTTGAGCACCACACCTTCGGTTCGTTTCAGCAACCGCGCAAGGGGCTTCCGGACCGGAATAAGCGTCCCCTCCATGCTGTTGGTATCTCGGATGGCCTTCGTGTGCAGCGCCCGGCTGGCACGCGCAGCGCAACTCGACTACGATCCGAGGCAACCCGGCCCAAAAGTCCGGCAGCAAAATACCAAGAGTCTTACTGGGGGGAGGATGACCACATGACCATTGCAGTCAACGCCGGCGCGCGTCTCGACCGGCTTCCGATCAGCGCGTTCCACTATCGTATTTTCTGGCTCGTCGGCGCCGGCATGTTCTTCGACGGCTACGATCTCTATGTCGCCAGCGGCGTCCTCGCCTCAACGGTGCAGACGAAATTTTCCACGCTTCCGCAAAACCTGCAATTCATCTCGTTGACGTTCGTCGGCATGACCGTCGGCGCGTTTATCACCGGTTTCCTCGGCGACTGGTTCGGTCGACGCTTCACCTACCAGATCAACTTGCTGATTTTCGGACTGGCGTCGCTGGCGGCTGCGTTCGCCCAGGATATGGATCAACTGATCATCTGCCGCTTTGTCCAGGGGCTCGGGCTCGGCGCCGAAATCGTCGTTGGATATTCCACCCTCACCGAATTTGTCCCACCGAAGTCGCGCGGTCGCTGGCTGTCCTTCATGGCATTCGTGGTGGTTGCCGGATTTCCGGTCACGTCGCTTTTGTCCTACGTGATCATTCCCGACTTCGGATGGCGCCCGATGTTCGTCATCGCCGGCATCGGCTCATTGATCGTCTGGTATTTGCGCAAGAACCTGCCGGAATCACCGCGCTGGTTGGAGTCGAAGGGCCGCGTCGACGAAGCGGAGGCCTTGATGCAGTCGATCGAGAAGGAAGTGACGGCCACTGCGGGTCCGCTTCCTGCTCCGACCATCCCGGTCGCCGTCCCTCAGCTCGATGCCACCGCCATGCTGCGGCCGCCGATCTTGCAGCGCATGATCGTCGGCAGCTGGGTGCTGATCACGATCAACACCCTGATTTTCGGTTTCGTCATCTTCCTCCCGCAGTTCTTCCTGCGTCAGGGCCTGACCATCACCAGTTCGCTCGGGTATACCGTGGTCCTGGCGGGTGGTTCGCTGGTCGGCTGCGCGATCGGCGCGTTCACGTCGGATTTCATCGGACGACGGTGGAGCATCATCGGCGCCTCGATCCTCACCATCATCGCCGGCTGGGTCTACGCGGGATTCAACGCCGGATCGGATCCGACGCTGGTGTTGAGCGTCGGCTTCGTCCTCATCACGGTGATCTACATTCAGACCGCGATCCTGTTCGGCGTCTATACCCCGGAGCTGTTCCCGACCGAGATCCGCCTGCGCGCCAACGGTATCTGCAACACGCTGGGACGCGGCGCCACCGTCATCTCGCCGTTCATCGTGGGCTACCTGATGCAGACGTACAAGCTGCCTGGGGTCATCGGCCTGATGATCGGATTAGTCGTGGTTCAGATCATCGTGGTCTATATCTGGGGCGTCGAGCCGCGCCAGCGTGGGCTTGAAGATGTCGCGGTGGTCAAAGCAGCGGCCTGAGGACAGGTCGCGGCGATCCGTCGGTGCCGGGCGCCAATGATATGAGGTCGATCGTTCGGTCGGACGTCTACTTGGTCAACCGCACGCCACTGCGATGGCCCATGTGCTTGCAGTCCTCGTCGGTCTTCAGACCGGCGGCGTGGATGCCACAGGCCGCGAGCTCTTCGTCGCGATCCTCGGTATCTCCAGTCACGCCGACGGCGCCGATGACCTCGCCGTCCGCGTTACGGATCGGCAGGCCGCCGCCTTCGGGAAAGATCTGATCGCCGCTCGCGCCGATCAGAAATTTCATGAAGGCCGGCTTTTCCTCATTGCGGATGCGCACGAGCTTGGAGGAACGCCCGAGCGCGAGCGCCGAATAGGCTTTTCCGAACGCCATCTCGAACCGGATCATCGAAGACCCGTCTTCCTTCTGGAACGCCTTCACCTTGCAGCCGGGTTCGACCACGATGACCGACAGCGGCCGGCAATCAAGTTCGGCACCGCGTCGCAGAACGGCTTCGATGATGGTGTTGGCTTGGGTCAGGGAAATGGCGGCCATGGCGTGCTCAGCCCGCTGCGCCAAAGGTCGCGCGGAATGGATGCGCGGGATAGACCCCGAGGATCTTCAGTTCAGTCGAGAAGAACGCGAGTTCCTCAAGCGCCAGCGCTAAATTGCGGTCGTCGGGATGGCCCTCGACATCAGCATAGAATTGCGTGGCTGAGAAACTGCCCTCGATCATGTAGCTCTCGAGCTTGGTCATGTTGATGCCGTTGGTGGCGAAGCCGCCGAGGGCCTTGTAGAGCGCGGCAGGAATATTGCGGACCTGAAATATGAAGGTCGTCAGGACCAGCCCGTTGCCGCGCGATGCGCGCCGGCCCTCGCGCGAGAGCACGACGAAACGCGTGGTCGAATGCGACTCGTCCTCGATATCTTCGGCGAGAATATCGAGACCATAGATCTCGGCGGCCAGTCGCGACGCGATCGCCGCACGGGTCTTGTCGCCGCGTTCCGCCACTTCGCGTGCCGCGCCCGCGGTGTCGGCGGCGACGATTGCCTTCACCCCCAATTTTCGGACGTAGTTGCGGCATTGCCCCAGGGCCATGATGTGGCTCTCGACCGACTTGATGTCCTTGAGGGTGGCGCCGCGCAGCGCCATCAGCTGGTTGCGGATCGGCAGGAACCACTCGGCAACAATGTGCAACCCGGCTGTCGGCATCATGTGGTGGATGTCAGCCACCCGCCCGGCGAGAGAATTCTCGATCGGGATCATGCCGAGGTCGACCTCGCCACCGGCCACCGCATTGAGGGCATCCTCGAAGGTCGGGCAGGGAATAGGCTCGTAGTCCGGATAGGCTTCCTTGCAGGCGATATGGGAATTGGCCCCCAATTCGCCCTGGAACACGATCTTCCGATGGCTGCTCGACTTGCTCATGGCGTCCCGTTACGCGGTGCGAAGGCTGGAAGTCAACGATTTGTCTGAGACTTGCCCTGGAGCATGGCGCGGGCGACCGCGAGGTCTTCCGGCGTATCGACCCCCAAAGGGACGGTTTCCACGATGGCGACGTCGATCCGCATCCCGGCTTCGAGCGCGCGCAATTGTTCAAGCTTCTCGCGGCGCTCGAGCACTGACGGCGGCAGCCCGACAAACCGGGTCAAAGCCGCCCGCCGATAGGCATAGAGGCCAATGTGGTGATAGAGCGGTCCATCGCCGTGGGGCGCGGTCGCGCGGGTAAAATATAGGGCTCGCAACCGGCCGCGCGCGACTTCGGTGCCGACCACCTTCACCACGTTCGGGTTGGTCCGCTCGTCCGGCTTGCGAATTTCAGCGGCAATCGTTGCGATATCGACCGCGGGGTCGTCGAGCGGCGCAAGCGCCGCACCGAGCTCGGAGGGATCGAGCGCCGGCAAGTCACCCTGCACATTGACGACGACGGATACCCGGCCGTGGGGGTCGATCCGACCGAGGGCTTCGAAGATGCGGTCCGAGCCGGAGGCATGATCGGCGCGCGTCATGACGGCCTGTCCACCGGCGTTTTCCACAGCGGCAGCGATATCCGCGGAATCGGTCGCCACCACCACCGGCCCGACCGCAGCGGCCTGCGCCCGGCGCAGCACGTGCACGATCATCGGCACGCCACCGATGTCGGCGAGCGGCTTGCCGGGCAACCTGCTCGCGGCCATGCGCGCAGGAATAAGGACGAGAACGTCGCCTTTGACCATGGCTTTGGCTTGCCCCCCCGAACCCGTACGAATGTCGCAGCGGCTGCCGTGCTTATACGGGTTGCCAGATATGAGGCAAACCGGCTATCTCTGCGCGACCCTCCCGGGTCGATCGACCCGCTCTGCTTCATCCTTCCTTCATCCCCGTGCGGGAGAAGTTCCGCGATGGACTCCTTCGAAATCAATAAGATTCTCGGCGCCTTCCTGTTCACCTGCCTGTTGCTGGTGGCGCTCAGCATTACCGCGGGCGCGATCTTCAGCCCGCAATTGCCGGCCAAGGCCGGCTACGAAATTGCGGTGCAGGAGCATCCCAGCGCCGGCAAAGCGGCGGCGGCCGCGCCCGAGGCGCCGATCGAGACGCTGCTGGCGAGTGCCGACCCGGCGCGCGGCGAGAACACCGCCAAGCAATGCCAGGCCTGCCATACCTTTGAAAAAGGCGGCCCGAACCGGACCGGACCAAATCTGTGGGGGGTCGTCGGTCGTCCGCGTGCCTCCGAAGCCGGCTTCAATTATTCGGCCGCGATGAAGGCCAAGGGCGGTTCCTGGTCGATCGACGAGTTGAGCCAGTTCCTGACCAGCCCGCGCGGCTACATTCCGGGAACGGCCATGACGTTCAATGGCTTGCCGCGCGGCCCGCAGCGCGCCGACGTGATTGCCTACCTCAACAGCCTGGCGGACAGCCCAAAACCGCTGCCCAAGGCTGCGGCGAAATAGCCGAGGCGCAGCAGAAGAGTTAACGGCCGGGGCTTGCCCCGGCCTTTTTGTTTTTGCGATCTCAGTCCCATATGACAGACACGGGCGACAGCGCAGGCAGTATCCCGGCACGCTCGTGCCGCAATCAAAAAGCAGAGTAATCTCTGGATATTACCCGGTGCGGACAGACTGCGAGGAGACCACCGCGTGCCTTTGACCCGTCGATCGCTGTTTCAGGCCCTGAGTATTTTTGCCCTGCCGGCACTGCCGTTTGCAGGCTCGCGTGCCCGCGCCGAAGACAAGGTGTGGCGCCACGGCCTCTCGCTGTTCGGCAACGTGAAGTATCCCGTCGGATTCAAATATTTCGATTACGTGAATCCCAATGCGCCGAAGGGCGGGGCGGTGCGGCAAGTCGCAATCGGCACCTATGACAACTTCAATCAGGTCGTGTCCGGCGTCAAAGGCGCTTTGGGTCTCGGCCTCGATCTGATCTACGACACGCTGATGGTGCCGTCGCTGGACGAGGTGTCGACAACCTACGGTTTGCTGGCGGAAGCAGCGGTCTTTCCCCCCGACTTTTCGTCCGTCACCTACCGTCTGCGGCGCGAAGCCAAGTGGCACGACGACACCCCGGTGACTGCGGAAGACGTGATCTTCTCCTTCGAGGCCTTCAAGAAGAACCACCCGGGTTACGCCGCTTATTACCGTCACGTGACCAAGGCGGAGAAGACCGGCGAGCGCGAGATTACCTTTACGTTCGACGGTCCGGGCAATCGCGAGCTGCCGCAGATTGTCGGTGAATTGACGGTTCTGCCCAAGCATTGGTGGGAGGGGGTCGACGCCTCCGGCAAGAAACGGGACGTCGCCGCAACCACGCTGGAGAAACCGCTCGGCTGCGGCGTCTATCGGATCAAGGAATTCGTGCCCGGTCGCTCAATCGTCTACGAACGCGTCAAGACCTATTGGGGCAAGGACCTCAATGTGAATATCGGACGGGATAATTTCGACGAGTTGAAATACGACTACTTTCGCGACTCGACCGTCGCACTCGAAGCCTTCAAGGGCGATCAGATCGATTGGAGAGTTGAGAACAGCGCCAAGAACTGGGCAACCGCCTATGATTTTCCCGCCGTCACCGACAAGCGGATCGTGCGCGAAGAATTTCCGGTGCGCAATTCAGGCGTCATGCAGGCATTCGCCTTCAACATTCGCCGCGAGAAGTTTCAGGATCCGCTGCTGCGGCGCGCGTTTAATTTCGCATTCGATTTCGAGGAAACCAACAAGCAGCTGTTTTTCGGACAGTACAAGCGGGTCGCGAGCTATTTCGAAGGCACGGAGCTCGCCAGTTCGGGGATCCCTTCCGGGAAGGAACTGGAAATTCTTGAGAGCGTGCGCGACAAGGTGCCGCCAGAAGTCTTCACCACCCCCTATTCCAACCCAGTCGGTGGAAATCCGGAGGCCGTGCGTGGCAATCTGCGCGAGTCCCTTCGGCTGATGAAGGACGCCGGCTATGACGTGCGAAACACCAAGCTGGTGAACACCAAGACCGGCGAGCCTTTGATCGTCGAGCTCCTGGTCGACGACCCGCAATTCGAACGTGTGATGCTGTTCTTCAAGCCCTCGCTCGAGCGGCTCGGCATCACCGTCAACGTACGCACCGTCGATCCGATCCAATACGAGAACCGATTGCGGAATCGCGATTACGACATCATCACGTCATCCTGGCCGGAGTCGCTCTCGCCCGGCAATGAGCAGCGAAGCTATTGGGGCTCGCAGGCCGCCGATCAGCCCGGCTCGCGAAATATGATCGGAATCAAGAATCCGGCCGTAGACACCCTGATCGATCGCGTCATTTTCGCCAAGAGCCGCGAAGAACTTGTTGCCGCCACCCATGCGCTCGACCGGGTCCTGCTGTGGAACCACTACGTCGTTCCGCAATGGGGCTACGGCAAGGAGCGGACCGCGCGCTGGGATCGTTTCGGCCACCCGGACAAAATGCCGGAATATGCCGCGTCGGCGTTCCCGACCATCTGGTGGTGGGATGCACAGAAGGCGGCGAAGGTGGGGACACGGCAGTGACCCGAACGGGCGATCGTCGCCTCGCGGTGCGCATGGTGTCGCGCCGCGAAGCGCTGGCGCTCGGGGGAGCTGCGCTCACCGGTGCTTTCGCGGGCGCAACGCCCATCCTGGCGGAGGACGTTGAAGCGCATGGTATGTCCGCCTTCGGCGATCTCAAATACCCGAGCGACTTTCAGCACTTCGATTACGTCGACCCGACCGCGCCGAAGGGCGGGTTGTTTTCGCAGATCGGTCCGAGCCGGCAATTCAACCAGAACTTCCTGACCTTCAACTCGCTCAACAGCTACATTCTCAAAGGCGACGGCGCGCAGGGCATGGAGATGACCTTCGCCACGCTCATGGTGCGGGCGGACGACGAGCCGGACGCGATGTATGGATTGGCCGCGAGCGCTGTCAGGCGATCGAGCGACGGCCTCACTTACAAGTTTCTGCTGCGTCCTGAAGCCCGGTTTCATGATGGCTCCCGCCTGACCGCCCAGGACGTCGCGTTCTCGCTCGCGACCCTGAAGGACAAGGGACATCCCATCATCACCCAGCGCCTGCGCGAATTCGCGGGCGCGGAGGCCATCGACGACGGCACTGTCGTTATTCGCTTCGTGGAAAAGCGCGCCCGCGATGTCCCGCTGTTTGTCGCGGCCCTGCCGATTTTCTCGCGGGCCTATTATGCGAATCACCCGTTCGACGAATCCAGCCTGGACGTGCCGCTGGGATCCGGCCCCTACAAGGTCGGGCGGTTCGAAGCCGGCCGCTATATCGAATATGACCGGGTCAAGGACTGGTGGGGCGCCGAGCTTCCGGTTTCGCGAGGGTTCAGCAATTTCGATACGTTGCGATATGAGTTCTACCGCGACCGCGATGTCGGGTTCGAAGGCTTCACGGCGAAAAATTATCTCTGCCGAGAGGAATTCACCTCCCGCACGTGGGCGACGCGCTACAATTTTCCTGCGATCAAGGACGGCCGGGTCAAACAGGCGGTGATCCCCGATGACACGCCGTCGGGCGCGCAAGGCTGGTTCATCAACCTGCGACGCGACAAGTTCAAGGAACCGAAGTTGCGCGAAGCGCTGATCGACGCCTTCGACTTCGAATGGACCAACAAGACGCTGATGTATGGCGCCTACCAGCGCACCCAGTCGATGTTTCAGAATTCCGATATGATGGCGGTCGGCAAGCCGAGCCCCGAGGAAGTGGCGGTGCTAGCGCCGTTTCGCGGCCAGGTGCCGGAAGAAGTATTCGGCGAGCCGTTCCTGCCGCCGGTCTCCGATGGTTCCGGGCAAGATCGCACGCTGTTGCGCAAGGGGACCCAGCTTCTGCAGGAGGCCCGCTATGCCATCAAGGATGGCAAGCGGATCAGCCCGAGCGGCGATCCGGTCACGATCGAGTTCCTGATCGACGAACCGACCTTCGAGCCGCACCACATGCCCTATATCAAGAACCTCGCTACCTTGGGCATCACCGCGACGTTGCGCATCGTTGATGCGGTTCAGTATCGCAAGCGCGTCGACGATCGCGATTTCGACATTACGGTGGACCGCTTCGGCTTCTCGACGACGCCCGGGGACGAACTGAGATCCTATTTCTCCTCGCGGGCCGCATCGATCAAGGGCTCACAAAACCTCGCCGGCATCGCCGATCCGGTGATCGACGCGCTGATCGACAAAATCATTGCCGCAGATACGCGGGTCGCTCTGGTGACGGCCTGCCGAGCATTTGATCGGGTGGTTCGCGCCGGACGCTATTGGATACCGCACTGGTACAAGGCCTCGCACTGGATCGCCTATTGGGACGTTTTTGGGCATCCTGCGACCAAACCGCGCTATGCGCGCGGCATTCCCGAGACTTGGTGGTATGACCGGGACAAGGCGAACAAGATCGAACGGGCCGGCTAGCTACGATTGGATGACCGAACGCCATGACCGCCTATATCGTCCGCCGCATCTTGTTCATGATCCCGACGCTGCTCGGCATCATGTTCGTCTCTTTCGTGGTGGTGCAGTTCGCCCCGGGCGGGCCGGTTGAGCGCGTGATCGCCCAGCTCACCGGCTCCGAAACCAGCGCTTCCAGCAGAATTTCCGGCTCGGCCGGCGGGGACTTCGGTGCGCGCGGACAATTGCAGGGCGGCTCGCAGATGGATGCGGCGAACTCCAAGTACCGGGGCGCCCAGGGCCTCGATCCGGAGTTCATCAAAAGCCTGGAAAAACAGTTCGGATTCGATCAGCCGGCCTACGTTCGCTTTTTTATCATGTTGAAGAACTACGCCACTTTTGATTTCGGCAAGAGCTATTTCCGCGACGTCAGCGTACTCCAACTGATCAAGGAAAGATTGCCGGTTTCGATGTCGCTCGGAATCTGGATGACGTTGCTCACCTATTTGATTTCGATTCCGCTGGGCATCCGTAAGGCTGTCAACGACGGTTCGCGCTTCGATACCTGGACCTCGGCAGTCGTGATCATCGGCTATGCGATTCCGGGGTTTCTATTTGCGATCCTGCTGATCGTCCTGTTTGCGGGCGGTTCATTCTTCGATCTGTTTCCGCTCCGCGGATTGACCTCCGACAATTGGGCAGAGCTTCCGTGGTGGAAGAAGGTGTTCGACTATTTCTGGCATCTGACGCTGCCGATCTTTTGCATGGGGCTCGGAGCTTTCGCCACCATGACCCTGCTCACCAAGAACTCTTTCCTGGATGAAATCAGGAAACAATATGTTCTGACCGCCAAAGCCAAAGGGTGCACCGAGAACCAAGTGCTGTACGGCCACATTTTCCGCAACGCCATGCTGATTGTCATCGCTGGATTCCCCGGTGCGTTCGTCAGCGCGTTCCTGACCGGTTCGCTGCTGATCGAAACCATCTTTTCGCTCGAGGGGATGGGACTGCTGAGCTTCGAAAGCGTGCTCTATCGCGACTACCCGGTGGTTTTCGCGACGCTCTATATCTTCTCACTTGTCAGTCTCGTGGTGAACTTGATCTCAGATCTCTTGTATACCTGGATCGATCCGCGCATCGATTTTGAGACGCGGGAGGTGTGAGGTGGACGTGAGGCTCGCCGAGAAGTCCCCGGAGACAACGGCGATTGCGCCGATGGGGCTTGCCGTTCCGCCCGAACGGCACCTGATCGATATATCGCCCATCAATCGGCGCCGCTGGGAAACCTTCAAAACCAACCGGCGCGGCTATTGGTCGTTGTGGATTTTCCTGGTGCTGTTCACCATCTCGCTGTTCGCCGACTTTATCGCCAACGACAAACCGTTCCTCGTCACCTACGACGGCAAGGCTTATTTTCCGGTGTTTGCGACCTATCCGGAAACGACCTTCGGCGGCGAATTCGAGACCGCCGCGGATTATCGCGATCCGTATTTGCGCAAGGCCATTGCCGACAAGGGCGGCATCGTGGTGTGGCCGCTGATCCGCTATTCCTACGATACCCACAATCTGGATCTGCCGACTCCTGCGCCGTCGAAGCCAACTTGGATGTTGACCGAACAGGAATGTCAGGCCGTGGTCGAGCGCAAGGGCCTCAAGAGCTGCCGCGACCTCGAGTACAATTGGCTTGGGACCGATGATCAGGGCCGCGACGTGGTCGCGCGGCTGATCTACGGCTTTCGTATTTCGGTGCTGTTCGGCTTGGCGCTGACGATCGTGTCGTCCGTCATTGGCGTGGCGGCCGGCGCCGTGCAAGGCTATTTCGGCGGTTGGACCGATCTGCTGTTCCAGCGCTTCATCGAGATCTGGACTTCGATACCATCGCTCTATCTGCTGTTGATCATTTCGTCGGTGCTGGCGCCGGGCTTTTTTGTTCTGCTGGGAATCATGCTGCTGTTCTCCTGGGTCTCGCTGGTGCATCTGGTCCGCGCGGAATTTCTGCGGGCTCGCAACTTCGAGTACATTCAGGCGGCGCGCGCGCTCGGCGTGTCGAACTTGCTGATTATTTTTCGGCATCTGCTGCCGAACGCGATGGTTGCAACCATGACCTTTCTGCCGTTCATTCTCTCATCGTCGGTGATGACACTGACCGCGCTGGACTTCCTCGGTTTCGGATTGCCGCCCGGTTCGCCCTCGCTCGGCGAGTTGCTGTCCCAGGGGAAAGCCAATATTCAGGCGCCGTGGTTGGGCATGGCGGGGTTCTTCGCTGTTGCCGTCATGTTGTCACTCCTCATCTTCATCGGAGAAGCGGTGCGTGACGCGTTCGATCCGAGAAAGACGTTCAAGTGAGCTGCCATGGTTTTCGGACATCAAGCCAAGATCTTTCAACATGACGGCCGATGCAAGATGAGCGCCGCATGCCGCTACGTGGCGGTCTTTGCATTTTTCTGCGTTGTTCTTGTTGTCACCGACGCACTGGCGTTCTGCCCAACGGCGGAAACCGCACGCAAAGGATTTGCGCTGGTCGGCCCGGAAAGCCGTACGCGCGTCGAGGTCAAGCCATCCAATGATGACATCGTCTCGTTCGATCTGTTTATCGGCGGACGGCTGGTGTCGACCCCGACCTACTACAAGGGCATATTCTTGACCAAGCTTGTCGCAGACGCGGTTACGACGACCGCATCCTACGATTTCGATTACACCAAGGAGCCGGACCTCTTCGTCGGTTACCAGAAGTCTTTCCACATCACCCTCACCGCGCCCGACGGCAAGGCGACGACCCGGACCGTCGACGATCGGGTGGTGGGGCGGGAAAGCATTACGGTCGGCGATTGTTCCCTTGATGCTCTCGTGCTCGAAGGACAGACGGCATCATCTGACCGTCCGATGCAGACGCGGCGCGTTTATTTCAGTCCGCTCCTGAGGACGTTCGTGCGGAGCACCATCACCAATGACGGGTCGCCGCCGACCTGGATCATCTACGATCACATCGAACCACCGAGCCGCTAGTCCATGAACACATTCGACTCTTCGGCTCCGCTGCTTTCGGTTCGCGAACTGTCGGTCGCGTTCGGCCACGGTGAGCGTCAGGTTCTCGCGGTCGATCGGGTTTCCTTCGATATCAAAAAGGGCGAGACCGTCGCTCTCGTCGGCGAATCCGGATCCGGAAAATCGGTCACGGCATTGTCGATCATGAAGCTGCTGCCGTATCCGATTGCCCACCACCCATCCGGGACCATCACCTTTCAAGGTCGCGACCTGCTGGGCCTGGCTGAGCCCGAGATGCGCAAGGTGCGCGGCGACGACATCACGATCATTTTCCAAGAGCCGATGACGTCGCTCAATCCGCTTCACACCATCGAAAAGCAGATCGCGGAGATCCTGCTGCTCCACCGCGGCATGAGCGGCGAGCCGGCCCGCCGCCGAATCATCGAACTGATGTCGCAAGTTGGCATTCCGGATCCGCAAAGCCGCCTGCAAAGCTACCCGCATCAACTCTCCGGCGGTCAACGGCAGCGGGTGATGATGGCGCTCGCTCTCGCCAACGAACCGGATCTTTTGATCGCGGACGAGCCCACCACCGCGCTCGATGTCACGGTACAGGCGCAGATCCTGAAGCTGCTGAAGGATCTGCAGGCGCGGCTCGACATGGCCATGCTGTTCATCACCCACGACCTCGGCATCGTGCGCAAGATCGCCGACCGGGTGTCGGTGATGAAGAACGGCAAGATCGTCGAACAGGGCGCGGTGAGCGAGGTTTTTGCCGCGCCCCAGCACCCTTACACGCGCGATCTGTTGGCAGCCGAACCGAAGCGAAACGCCGCGCCGCTCAATCCCGACGGGCCGGTCGTCGTTCGCACCGAGGACTTGAAGGTCTGGTTTCCGATAAAACGCGGGCTCTTGCGCAAGGTGGTCGGGCATATCAAAGCAGTCGACGGCGTCAGCATCGAAGTCCGCAAGGGCGAAACGCTGGGCATCGTCGGCGAATCCGGATCCGGCAAGACGACCCTCGGACTGGCGATCCTGCGCTTGATCTCTTCCAACGGCCCGATCGTTTTCATGGGCAGCCCGTTGCAGGGCCTCTCGTTCAAGGAGATGCGGCCGTTCCGGCACGACATGCAGATCGTGTTCCAGGATCCCTACGGATCGCTATCGCCGCGGATGTCTATTTCCGACATCATCGAAGAGGGGCTCTGGGTGCATTATCCCGACATGCCGCGCCCCGAACGCGAACAGCGTGTCGTACGCGCCCTGACGGACGTGGGTCTCGATCCGGAAACCCGCTTCCGCTACCCGCATGAGTTTTCCGGCGGCCAGCGGCAGCGCATCGCAGTGGCGCGTGCCATTGCACTTGAGCCGACTTTCGTTGTGCTCGACGAGCCGACGAGTGCGCTCGACATGCTGATCCAGGCGCAGATCGTCGATCTTCTGCGCGAATTGCAGATACGCAAGAACCTCACTTATCTGTTTATTTCGCACGATCTGAGGGTGGTTGCAGCGCTCGCCAGCCGGCTCATCGTGATGAAGGATGGCAAGGTCGTCGAGGAAGGTCCGGCTGCCGAAATATTTGCGCATCCCAAGAGCGCCTACACCCGTGCACTTTTTGCAGCGGCCTTCAATCTGGAGACCGCCCCCGAAGGCGTCGTTGCGCAGTAGAGTCTTAAAAATGAATCATCCCCGCGTTCCTCCCGAGCGTTTGCTGGCTGACGCTCATCACGATGTGGCGTTGTCGAGCCCGCAATTGCTGGTCCATGGCTTCCGCGATTATGAACGCTATCAACTGAGTTTCGTGACCCCGGAGGGTGCCGACGTTCGTCACACGCGGGATGTCCTGCGCTCCGGCCGGACCGTCGGTGTCCTGCCGATCGATCCGGAACGCGGCGAGGTCGTGCTGATCCGACAATTTCGGCTGGCTGCCCACCTGACGACCGGCAAAGGCGACATGGTCGAATTGGTCGCGGGCTACCTGGACGGCGATGAAAATCCGAGCGCAGCCGCCCGGCGCGAATGCATGGAAGAAATCGGCGTCGCACCGCGCACGCTGCTCAAGCTGTTCAGCTTCATGCCGGCACCGGGCGTTTCCGACGAGCACGCGACGCTGTTTCTTGCCACGATCAACGCTTCCGAGGTGCCCGCACACGCCGGCCTCGCAAGCGAGGCCGAGCATACCCGCCCGATCCGCTTGAAAATCGACGCCGCGCTTGCGGCACTCGCACGGGGAACCGTGTGCAACGGCTATCTCATTCTCGCGCTGCAATGGCTCGCGCTCAATCGTGGCCGACTGGATTCCATCGTCGGACAAGGCGGCATCCAAGCGACATGAGCGCTCTGCTGCTCGCCATCACCCGGTGGGATCCGACACTCTGGGCGGAGCGATTTCGAACCTTGTCGCCCGGACGCGATGTCCGCGTGTGGCCCGACGATGTCGGAGAACCCGCAGCCGTTGCGTATGCCTGTGCCTGGATGCCGCCGCAAGGTCTGCTGGCGACGTTTCCCAATCTGCGCGTGATCTTTTCTCTCGGCGCGGGTGTCGATCACCTGCTGTCCGATCCATCGCTTCCCAATCTGCCGATCGTGCGCATCGTCGATCCCGATCTCACCATGCGAATGACGGAATACGTCACGCTGCACGTGCTGCTCCACCACCGCCGGCAACGGCTCTACGACGCCCAGCAACGGGACCGGCTTTGGCGGGATCACGACCAGCCTGCGGCAAGCGAGGTCTCGGTCGGCGTTATGGGCTTTGGCACCTTGGGGCGCGCCGCGGCGGCGATGCTGAGCCGGCTTGGCTTCAATGTTGCCGCTTGGAGCCGCACACCGAAAGCGCCCACCGGAATTGAATTGTTTCACGGCCAGGACGGCCTCGACGCGTTTTTGTCGCGCAGCGAGATCCTGGTGGTGCTGGTTCCGAGTACCCCGGCGACGGAAGGGCTCTTGAATCTGGCGCTGCTCCGCAAGCTCAAGCACGATGGGGCCCTCGGCGGCCCGGTTCTCATCAACGCCGGACGCGGCAAGCTTCAAATCGATGCGGATGTCGTGGCCGCGCTCGATGAGGGATCGCTTATCGGAGCGAGCCTCGATGTTTTTCCGATCGAGCCGTTGCCGAGCGAAAGCCCACTCTGGTCGCATCCGAAAGTCTTCGTTACGCCGCACAATGCGGCGGCCTCGGTTCCGCGCAGGCTTGTCAGTTACGTCCTGAGCCAAATCGAACGTTTCGAGGCCGGAGACGCTCTGGACAACGTTATCGATCGTACCACCGGTTACTGATCGATCCGTTTGACGCTGGTCACCGCGCTGCCGGCGGCGGCGATGCGGCCGATCGCTTGCGAGAGCGGCTCGACGGCGACGGCCATATGGAACGCATTGGCGTGCAGAAGGCTGGTGGGGTCGCGCACGATCGCGACGTGGCCCTTCCAGAACACAAGGTCGCCGCGCCGGAGGTTAGAGAAATCGGCATCGGGTCTGACGTCGTTGCCGATAGACTTTTCCTGCATGTCGCTGTCGCGCGGACACGCGATCCCGACGGCCGCAAGGGCCAACTGGACGAGGCCTGAACAATCAAGCCCGACGCTGGTCCTGCCGCCCCAGAGATAGGGCACGCTCACAAAGCGCTCGGCAACGGCGACAAAATCTGCCTCCATGTCGCCCCTGGGGGCGACATGACGGGCCGGCACGTGGCCGCCTGTGGCCGTCACCGCCAGGTCACCGACGAAACGCGTGACCGCCAGCAGACATCCAAACGAGAGGAATTCGATCGGCGGCAATTTGATCGAGGGACCGGGAAAGACCAAGGTTCGCACCGCCGTGACCTTATGGGTGGCCGGCGGCCCGGGCGGCCCCAGCACTGCGCTCGGCAGCCAGCCGACATAGCCGTCCGCCTCAAGCTGCCCCCAGCTCCAGCCCTCGTCGGTCTGCTCGTAAACGGCAATGCGTTCACCTTTGAGCGCCTCGGTGTCGAGCAGCGCGTCGGGAGCGGGCTCGCGACGAAGCGGTGCTTGCGCTTCAACCACCTCGCGCATCGTCGCTTCGGCAAAATGAGTGGCCGCGATCCGTCCTTGCAGGTGTTTGGCCGCAAGGTCCTGGCGCGCCGGCGTGGTTCGAGGATCGAATTCCGGCATAGCGGTTTTCAACCGCCGTAGCGTGTTTTGAGGAAACCGTAGAGCGCACGCGCGGCCTGACATTCCCCGCCTTCCGGGCGCGCGGATCTTGCCGACGGCGTCCAGGCATAGACATCGACATGAAGCCACGCCTTCGCGGCCCGTACGAACCGATTCAGAAACAGGGCACAGATGATCGATCCGGCAAAGCTGGTGGCGGACACGTTGTTAAGGTCGGCGGTCTTGGAGTCGAGCATCTGATCATAGGGACGCCAAAGCGGCATGCGCCACAATGGATCATGTTCTGTGCTGGCGTGACGCGCGATCTCGCCTGCCAATGCATCGTCGTCGGTGTAGAACGGCGGCAAGTCGGGGCCGAGTGCGACGCGCGCGGCCCCGGTCAAGGTGCCCATGTCGATCAGAAGGTCCGGCGCTTCCTCGTCCGCCAGCGCCAGCGCATCGGCGAGAACCAACCGGCCTTCGGCGTCGGTATTGCCGACTTCGACGTTGAGGCCGCTGCGGGAACGGTAAACATCGAGCGGTCGAAAAGCGGAACCTGATATTGAATTTTCGACGGCAGGGATCAAGACCCGCAAGCGGATCTTCAGGCCGCGGTCCATGATCATGTGCGCTGCCGCCAGAACGCAGGCCGCGCCTCCCATGTCTTTCTTCATCAACAGCATGGCGTTGTCGGGCTTGATGTCGAGCCCGCCGGTATCGAAGCAGACGCCCTTGCCCACCAGGGTGACCTTCGGATCGCCCGGATCGCCCCACGTCAGGTCGACAAGGCGCGGGGCGCGCGCCGCAGCGCGGCCGACCGCGTGAATGAGCGGGAAATTTCCGGCGATGAGATCCTCGCCGATGACCGCGCGCACGTTCGCGCCATGGCGCGCGGCAAGCGTACGCACGGCCTGTTCGAGTTCGGCGGGGCCCATGTCGTTCGCCGGCGTATTGATGAGATCGCGCGCGAGCGTCACCGCTTCGACCGTGCGGGACAGATCCTCGCCATCGACGCCTTCAGGTACCTCCAATTGCAGCGACTTGTCGGCGACATCGCCGCTGCGGTAGCGCACGAACCGATAGGTGCCGAGGCCAAAGGCCAGCGCACCCAATCGCACGTCGTGCGGAGCGTTGGCAAAACGGTATCTGCCGGAAGGCAGCAGCGCCGGCAGACGGCCGGGCAAAAACAGGTCCTTGGTGGTTTTGCCGGCGGCCTCAAGGCCAAACAACGCGGCGGAGCGGCCCCCCTCAGCGCCTGGCAGCAGCAGATAGCGTCCCGGTTCGGGTTCGAAACCGACAGCGTCGGCGAAGGCGCGTGCAATCGGATCGAGCTTTGCCCGAATGTCGGACCAGGTTACCGACGCGACAAACCAGATGGGGACCGCGGCATCGCCGCCGGGTGCAACAAAGATCGCATGCATGGGGAGGAGAGATCCGCGGGTTGAGGGGCGCTAGCACGCGCCAGCAAAAAACAGGGTTAACGAACCATTAGGGTTAACACACTAAGGCTGAATCCGCCGGCCGCGCCGGTGGAGTGATTTTATGGCCAAGGGTCGATTCCAGGGTTGGTCCACCCGTTTTCTCGCCTCAGCCGCCGCCGTCGGTATTCTTGCCCTCACCACTGCCGGCTGCAAGACCTTGGGGATGCCAGAGGAAACGGGTTCGATCAATTCCACTACCTCCCCTGCAAGCGAGACCGACTGGCGTCGGGAATCGGAGCTGTGGGGCGACCGCTACAAGGCCAACCCGCGTGACGGAGAAACCGCCATACGCTATGCGCAAGCGCTGCGCGCCCTCGGGCAACGCAGCCAGGCGGTCGCGGTTCTGGAGCAGGCCTCGATCCGCGATTCGAGCAACCGTCGATTGCTCGGCGCTTACGGACGTGCCCTCGCCGACGTCGGCAATTATGCGCAGGCGCTCGAGGTCCTGGGCAAAGCGCATACTCCCGATCAACCGGACTGGCACATTCTGTCAGCGCAGGGCGCGGTGCTCGATCAAATGGATCGACACCAGGAAGCCCAGCGCTACTACGCGAGCGCTCTTAAGATCGCGCCGGACGAACCCTCCATTCTTTCCAATCTCGGTCTCTCTTATGCCCTTGCCAAGGACCTCCCAAAAGCCGAAGCGACGCTGCGACGCGCAACATCGCAGTCGAGCGTCGATCCAAGGGTACGGCAAAACCTGGCGCTCGTGGTTGGGTTGCAAGGGCGCTTCCCGGAAGCCGAAGACATCGCCCGAGCCGACCTTCCGCCCGACGAGGCTGCGGCGAACGTCGTCTATCTGAAGCAAATGCTGGCGCAACGGCAGGATTGGAAGAAACTCGCGCGCCCGGAGACCGCGAGCAACATCGGCGGGACGTAGGCGCTTACGCGCTGGGCACCGGCAGACGTTGCCGAACGATGATAGCGAGCGTTCCGGCGCGGGTTAGTGCAGCGCCATAACCTTGAGAACTGCCGGGCCGAGAATCACCACGAACAAGACCGGCAGAAAGAACACGATCATCGGGACGGTCAGCTTCGGCGGCAGCGCCGCGGCGCGCTTTTCCGCCTCCGACATGCGCATATCGCGATTTTCCTGTGCCATCACTCGCAACGTCTGCGCCATTGGTGTGCCGTAGCGCTCCGCCTGCTGCAGCGCCAAGCACACGGACTTGACGCCTTCTAGATCGGTCCGCATGGCGAGATTCTCATAGGCCTGGCGCCGATCCGGCAGATACGACAATTCCGCCGTTGTCAGTGTCAGTTCCTCAGCAAGCGCGACGGACTGGGTGCCGATTTCAAGGCTCACGCGCCGAAATGCCGTCTCGATCGACATGCCGGATTCGACACAGATCAATAGCAGATCGAGCGCGTCCGGGAAGGCCCGCCGGATCGACAATTGCCGATGCTGAATCTTGTTCTTGAGAAAGATGTAGGGCAACTGCATGCCCAGATAGGTGGCCGCCAGGCAAATGCCGATCTTGAGCAGCGGCGAGAGCTCCATGTGGAGAAGCACGAAAACATAGAAGACGCTCCCAAACAGCAAGATCAATGGCATGATCAAGCGAAAGAACAGGAACATGACGTAGGGGCTCTGGCCGCGATAGCCGGCCTGAATGAGCTTGGCCCGGGCGGCTTCCTGCCCAAGCCATTCAGTGAGATTGAAACCCTCGACCACCGTCTTCATGTACTGGCGAGGCGACTGTCGCAGGCTGGTCCGGTCGCCGCGCACCATGCGCTCGCGTTCGCGCTGCCGTAGCTTCTCGCGCTCGATCGCCACCGCATTCATGCGTTGGCCCAAGTTGTCGCCCGCGAGCAACGGCATCGCCAAAGTGAGCACGGTCGCCGTCGCAGCCACCGCGGCGAGAATCATCACAAGAAAGCGAGGATCCAGCAGCTTGTCGATTAGCAATCCGATCATGATGCACTCAAAAGTCGAAGTTGATCATCTTACGCATGACAAACAGCCCGCACGACATCCACACGACGCAACCCATAAGCATGATGCGCCCGAGGGGTTCAGTCCAAAGCAGGCTGATGTAGGTTGGGCTGGTGATGTAGACCACGAGCATGACGACGATCGGCAGTGCGCCGATGATGGCGGCGGAAGCTTTTGCTTCCTGGGACATGGCGCGGATCTTGGCCTTCATGCGCTTGCGGTCGCGCAACACGCGAGACAGGTTTCCGAGCGCCTCGGAGAGATTGCCGCCGGCCTTTTGCTGAATCGACACGACGATCGCGAAGAAGTTGGCTTCCGCCAGCGGAATGCGCTCGAAGAGCTTGGCACAAGCCTCGCCCAGGGGCATTCCGACCATCTGGATTTCGATAATCTGACGGAACTCGCTGCGGATCGGCTCGGGTGAATCGTTGACGATGACCTTCATCGAATCGATCAACGGCAGGCCGGATTTGATGCCGCGGACGATGATGTCGACGGAATCGGGAAAATGCTCGAGAAACTTCGTCTCGCGGCGTTTTTTCAGGAACGACAGGATCCACCGCGGCAGGCCGAACGCAGCAGCAAAACCGAGACCGATCGACGCCGGCAAGCCGCCTCCGGTGCCCAGCGTCACGACGAACACGACCACGCCGAGAATGATGCTGGTGATGATATATTGCCGCTTCGACCAGCTCAGGCCGGCTTGTTCGATGCGAACGGACAGCGGGACGCTCTTCGCCTTCTTTTGCCGCTCTTCGAGATCCTTCAGCGACTCCTCGACCTGTTCACGCCTGGTCTTCTGGGGCCGCCCAAGAGGCTTGCGAACCACGGGCTCCGCCCTCGACACGCTTTCAATGCGGCGCGCGGCATGACGTTCTCCGGACAGAATCGGATAGATGAAGACCCAGGCGACACCGCCGGCAGCGACACTCGCCAGAAAGAAAAATGCAATCATCTGCATGGTCATGGCGACCTCCGCTTCATCTTAACGCGGTCTCTCCGGCCTGCTCGGCCGCATCGAGCGCGGCGGCCAGCCGCTTTTCTTCGCCGAAATAGCGCGCCCGCTCCCAGAACCGTGGTCGTCCGATTCCGGTCGAGCGGTGTCTTCCGATCAGGGTTCCCTTTTCGTCCTCGCCCAAGAGATCAAACAGAAACAGATCCTGGGTGATGATGACGTCGCCTTCGAGCCCCATGACTTCGGTGATGTGGGTGATGCGGCGCGAACCGTCGCGCAAACGCGCCGCCTGGACAACGACGTCGACCGAGGCGCAGATCATTTCGCGAATTGTGCGTGACGGCAGCGAAAATCCGCCCATGGTGATCATCGATTCCAGACGTGACAACCCTTCGCGCGGATTGTTTGCGTGCAGAGTGCCCATGGAACCATCGTGACCGGTGTTCATGGCCTGCAACAGATCGAAGGCCTCAGGTCCGCGAACTTCACCAACGATAATGCGTTCTGGCCGCATGCGCAGACAGTTGCGCACAAGGTCGCGCATGGTAACGGTGCCCTCACCCTCGAGATTCGGCGGCCTGGTCTCCAGCCGGACAACGTGCGGCTGCTGCAGCTGCAGCTCGGCGGCGTCTTCGCATGTGATCACGCGTTCATCATCGTCGATGTAGCGGGTCAGGCAGTTCAGCAAGGTCGTTTTGCCGGAGCCGGTGCCTCCGGAAATGATGGTGTTGACCCGACAGCGGCCGATCACCTTGAGGATTTCCGCACCCTCGGCGCTGATGGAGCCGAACTTGGTGAGCTGTTCGAGCGTCAGCTTGTCGCGTTTGAACTTGCGAATGGTCAGCGCTGGACCATCGATCGCCAGCGGCGGCACGATGACGTTCACACGGGAGCCATCGGGGAGACGGGCGTCGCATATCGGCGACGATTCATCGACGCGACGACCGATCTGACTGACGATGCGCTGGCAGATATTCAGCAGTTGCTGGTTATCGCGAAAGCGAATGGCGGTCTTTTGAATCTTGCCCGCGACCTCGATGTAGACGGTGCCGGAGCCGTTCACCATCACGTCGGCGATGTCGTCGCGCGCGAGCAGCGGCTCAAGAGGGCCATAACCGAGCACGTCGTTGCAGATATCGTCGAGCAGTTCCTCTTGCTCGGATATCGACATCACGATGTTCTTGATCGCGATGATCTCGTTGACAATGTCGCGAATTTCCTCGCGCGCGGAATCCACGTCGAGCTTCGCAAGTTGGGCGAGATCAATGGCTTCGATCAGCGCGCCGAAGATTGTGCCTTTGACCTCATAGTAATTTTCCGAACGACGCGATTCCGCCGGTGCCGCTGCTGGGGCTTGCTGGGACGCCATCGCGCTCATCGCATCGCCACGCCCAGATTGGGCGGCGGGCGGCGCTATGATCGGCGCCGCCAGACCGCTAGAAGGGAACGGCAGGCGCCCCAATTCTTCGGGCGGATCAGCTGACGGCGCGGCCGGGGTCGCCGCAGGATAAGGGGCGACCGGAGGCGCCTCTTGACCGCGCGGGTCAGACGTGGAGGTGGAACGTTTACCGAACAACTCGTCGCCTCCGATCCAGGCCTAGCGTTGCATCAGTTTTTCGAGCAGCGGCGACAGCAGGCCGCCACGGGATTTCTTTGATTCTGTTCGACCCGTGAGCAACATGGCGGTCTGCCTGAACATCTCGGCGACGCGGTGCCCGGCGGAAACCTCGGCGATCATCTGACCGTTGTTGGCGGCGGTGCCGAAGATCGCCGGCTCAAACGGAATCACCGCCACGGGCTCGTCTCCGAGGGCTTTGGCAAAGTCGACAGGCTTGATTTCCGGGCGCTTGGGAATTCCGACCTGATTGAGACAATAGAGCGGCCGATGATCGTTCGGGCGGGCGGCGCGCAACAGGTCGAGCAGGTTTTTGGTATTGCGAAGATTGGCGAGATCGGGAGAGGCGACAAGCAAAATGTGATCCGCTCCAATCAGGACGCGCTTGGTCCAGCCGGACCACAGGTGCGGCACGTCGAGGACAACATACGGAATGCTGCTGCGGAGCGCGTCGAAGATCGGGTCAAAGGCCTCCGGATTGAAGTCGTAGACGCGATCGAGCGTAGCCGGCGCGGCCAGCACGCTCAGGTTATCCATGCATTTCGTCAACAGACGGTCGACAAAAGCGGTGTCGATGCGATCGGGAGAAAATACCGCGTCGGCGATTCCTTGCGGCGGATCCTGATTGAAATTGAGCCCGGCCGTGCCGAAGGCCAGATCAAGGTCGGTCACCACCGAATCGAGCTTCAGATCGCGGGCGATGGCCCAGGCAATATTGTGCGCAACCGTTGATGCGCCAACGCCGCCTTTGGCTCCCACGATCGCAAGCACGCGGCCGACCGGCTTGGCATCGGGCGCGCCGAACAGTCCACAAATTCCACGGACGACGTCGATCGGGCTGACAGGAGCGATGATATATTCGCTGACGCCGCGCCTGATCAGACCGCGATAGAGTGCGATGTCGTTGAAGCTGCCGATGACGATAACCCGCGTGCCCTCATCACAGACCTCGGCCAGTTGATCGAGCCCGTCGAGGATGCCCTCGCCGTGGGTCTGAGCTTCAAGGATGATGATGTTGGGCGTCGGTGAACCTTGGAAGGCCGCAACAGCCGCCGCAACGCCACCCATTTGGGCCCGGATGTGGGCTTTCACCATCCGGCGATCGGCGGCGGCGGCTTGAATAGCACTCGCGGTATCCGCCGACTCGCAAAAGGCCTGAATGGAGACCCGCGGAGCCGGAGCGATGTGTTCGTCCGGGCCCGCTGCGTTGAGCGTGATCGAGTCTGGCTCGGCGATTTGTGCGGTTCTGGTCATTGGCCAACGTCGCTGATTTTGCCCTGGTTCGCATTGGGATAAGTCGTTGCCGTGCTCTGCCCTTGGCGGTACTTGTCCATCACGACCGTGCGACGCGCCTGGTAGGCCTCGCCCTCGCCGCGCGGCTGCACGAGATCGGCAGGATTGTCGACCATCGCCGCGAGGTTGCGCTGCGATGCGCAGCCGAAATTCCAATATTGATGGTTCTCCCAATATTCGGTTCCGGCGGCCGGCCCCAGATCCGCGGGCCACAGGCCGCATGGCCCGGCTTCAGCGACGATCTTCGGATAATTCAATCGGATCGCAGCGAGCCGCACCGGGCTCACCGGATGATACGCGCGCACGTAGATTCCCGAGGCGGGGATTCCCGTCGCGACGAGAATTGATTTGATCTCCGGCAAGGTGTCGGCCGCGGCGCGTTCGTTCGTGGTCCCGGACGGCATATCGATGATCAAGCCGCCGGTCGCCTCACGCTTCCAGGCATGGGCGAACGCAAGCACATCCGCCCGTTGCGCCGGCGCCAATCCGCCTCGGTTCGAGCCAATCAAGACCTCAAAACTGCGATTGCCGTCCTTGAGCGCGATCGGGTGGCGCTGGCGAAAGTCGTCCGGCACCTCTTCGACCGTACGCGCCGTGTAACAGCCGGACAGAGTCACGGACCAAATGAGGATCATCGCGACGCGAGCCACGGTCGATCTGGAGCCGCGTGACGCAGACCTCGCTGGAGGTACCCGATTCATCAACTGTCTCCTCGTCACGCCACTAGTCGAGAATGAAGCCGTAGTTTCCGCGATAAGTCGTGTGCGGATCCACCTTGCCGGCAATGCCGTAGATATGATTGAGACGACCCAGCAGGATGGAGGAGGGATCGGACGCGTCGGCGAATCCGTCCTCCGGACTGGCCAGATCCTTCTGCGCCACCGCACGAACAACGTAAGGCGTCACCAGAACCATCAGCTCCGTTTGATTGTTGATATAGTCGCGGCTGCGGAAGAGTGCGCCGAGAACCGGCACTTGCATTAATCCGGGAACGCCGTTGATGACTTGCTTGGTCTGCTGTTGGATCATGCCGGCGAGCGCCAGAGAGCCACCCGAGGGAATTTCCAGCGTGGTGTCCGCCCGTCGAACGCGGATCGACGGGATGGTCTGCGTCGTGTTGACACCGGGCGACGTGATCGTGAGTGCGTTGTCGGTCGACAGATCCGAGACTTCGGTCATGACTTTGAGGCTGATGCGCCCCTCGGACAGCACGACCGGCGTAAACGTCAACCCGACGCCGAACTTTTTGTAGTCGATCGACTGTTGGCAAACTGGTGGGGTTGTGGTCGTGCTGCACGACAAGCCGGCCGGAATGGGAAACTCGCCGCCGGCGATGAAGCTTGCGCTCTCGCCAGAGATCGCCGTCAGGTTTGGTTCAGCAAGCGTCCGGATCACGCCGGCGCGCTCCATCGCCTGCAAGGTAGCGCTGTAACCACTGGATGTCGCGAGTTGGGCGAAGTTGTTGGTCAACGGCGCCCCCAACGCGGAGAACGGGTTGGTGGTGTTGAAGTTGACGATCGCGGTTCCTTGATTGGACGTACCGTTGAGATTGATGCCGAGTTGCTTGATCACTTCGCGTTGTACTTCCGCGACAACGACCTTGAGCATGACCTGGTCGCGACTCTTCACGCTGATGCTGTTGACGACTTTGGTGCCGTCTCCGACCAGGCGCGTCGCCAAGTCGTAGGCCTGCTGCGCCTCGATCGGGCTCGCAGCGTTGCCGGCGAGCACAACGCCGTCGCCCACGCCCTCGATGCGCATATCCGCATTCGGGAAAAGCTGCTTGAGTGCCGCGCGGATCCCGTTGAGGTCACGGGTGACCGCGATGTCGAACCCGGCGATCTGATGGCCATCGGCGTCGAAAAAGAAAATATTGGTCTGCCCGACGGCACTTCCAATGAGATACACCCGGCGCGAGGAACGAACGACCGCGTTGGCGATCTTCGGATCCGCGACCAGCACATCCTTGATATCGCGCGGCAGATCGATAACGACCGACTTTCCAATACCGAGCGGAACGAAGCGCGAGCCGGCCTCGCTGGCCGCGACTTGGATGGTCGGAGCTCTGACATCCAAACGCTGATCGCTCGCCGAGGCGACGCTCAGAATTCCGCCGCCGGCAGCGATAAGCGACGCGCCAAGGACAGCCGTTCTGATGATCACCCCTCGCCCCATCGTTCTAGTCCCCATTGCTCAATTCATTTCGGCTGCGCAGTGGTGGACACACCGAAACGGATCAGATTGATCCTGCCGGAAGGGCGATCCTTGCCGTCGTCCTCGGTTGCGCCTTTCGACGGGCTGGCATCGGCAAGGCTACGGAGAGCGAGTTGCAGCGTGCCCATCTGGCGCGCCAGCGCCAAGCGCTCGGCCTGCCGGGGCGCAAGTTCCAAGGTAGCGGTCTTGCCGACCACGACACGTTGGCCGTTTTTTTCTTCAACCGTCTGGTCGATGGCGAGAACCCTGACGTCCAATAGGATCGTCTCGGTGACAAGAGTTTCACCGCCTGAGATTTTCTCCGCATCGCGGTCGCGGCGCGACAGAATGACGTCGACGCGATCATTTGGCAGAATGAAGCCACCGGCTCCAGTTTCAGCAGAGATCTCGGTTGAAATCGCCCGCATGCCAGCCGGCAAGATTGCGGCCATGTAGCCCGATCCGTTGGCTTTGATCAGTCGATTTTCTCGAATAGGTTCGCCGCTGGAGAGCGGTGCGCGCGAAATGGAGCCGGTGACCTGCGCAATCGCATCCGGTCTGTCGCTCTTTCGAATAAACGCCGCCGATGCCGACACAGTCGGCCAAGCCTGCCATTGCAAGTCTTGTGCGGACATCGCTTGTCCAATACCGATGTCGTTCCTGGCAACCAGGACCTCAACGGTCTCGAGTTGTACCACCGGCGCAGGCGCGGGCGGCGGCACCGGTTCTGACCCGCTTGCAAGGAAGGCGGCGAGACCGCCGGCGGCGATCGCAACGCCCAATACAATCAGACGCGCAGGTTTCATACGCTTCACTTTCGACTTGACATCGCGGCCACGGATTTCCGCGCTGGCTCAATTTCATCAGCCAAACGTCAATTCGTGGTTAATGAGGCGTATCCAAATCGAGTTAATTGTAAGTTGACATCGTCGCCGGCGAGCGGACGCGGCGGCGCCGTCGAGCCGCGGACATCCTGGCTTCGCACCGCAGGCGACCGTTGCGGCTATAGCCCGAACGTCTTCATCCAAATCGTATCGGGATAAATGATGAGTGCTGCGGCCGCGAGCGCGATCCCGTACGGAATACCGGCGTCAACACGATGGAGACGCACAACCCAGTCTTGCCCCGACAGCAGGTTCGGCAACGGCAAAATGCGAAATCTGATGATGAGAAGAGTGAGCAGACCACCTAATAGCGAGGCGCAGAGCAGGTAGTTGAATATCTGATCAAAGCCCAACCAGAGCGCGGTCGAGGCGGCTAGCTTGGCGTCTCCGCCGCCGATCCAACCGCGGGCGAAGCAGCAGAATGCAAGCACAAGAACGAGAAAGCCGGCGCCCGCGTGGGTCGCGACATCGGCGACGCTCATTCCGTTGGCAAACGCCAGTCCGAAGAAGCCCGCGACCAGCACCAGCGAAACGCGGTTCGAGATCGTCATGGTCAAAAGATCGCTGGAGGCTGCGAACGCCATCAAAGTCGGAAACAGCAGCAACCTGAGACCATCCATCAGCATCGCGTGTCTCTCGAATTTACGCGCGGGACGGCGTTCGATTTCTAAACCGCGCCGGACGCTGCCTCGCCACTCTGCACAGCTGCTGTTGAAGTTCCGTTAGCGGCGGCGGTGTTGGCCAAATGAAAGCGTCTCGCACAGCCCAAAGGCTCCGATGCCTGTCGGAGCCTTGGACCGAACCCACCGATCGAGCCGCAAAGTTATTTGCCGGAGCCCGAACCGAGCTGGGTCGAGATGTTGCCGAAGATCGTGCTCAGATTGCCGCCGATCGCATTGACGGCCGCAATGATGACGACAGAAATCCCGGCGGCGATCAGTCCGTATTCGATTGCGGTTGCCGCGGATTCATCACTGATGAAACGCTTGAAGCTGGACATCACCATTCTCCCTGCCTGTTGATCTCACGTCTGCCGAGATCGGCGCCTAGTTTTCACTCCAGCCGGTAAAAAGAGGTAAAAAGCCATGCCCGAAATTTCTTGATCCCACCGGACAAAGCTGCGGCTCAAGCCGATGAGAAACGAAAAAAGGCTCCGGCCTGAGGCCGAAGCCTTTTGTATTGCTTCGCCGATGCGGCGATTACTTGGAGCCCGAATTCAGCTGGGTCGAGATGGTCGTGAACGTCGAACTGAGCTTGCCGCCGAGGTTGTTCACAACGGCAATGATCGCGACCGAAATACCCGCCGCGATGAGACCATATTCAATGGCGGTCGCGCCCGACTCATCCTTCACAAACTTTGCAAGCGTCTTCATGACATGCTCCTGAGGTCCACACGTGGCTGTCTGCGCTCGGTCCCACGACAGCCGTTGTTGCCCGGCCGATCTGGACCATGGGCAAAAATAGCCGCTAGCTGTTTCGCATCGGTTAATTCGCTCGACGAATGTCAAGGTATTACCGCATATTCGACCCTTGGTTAAAAATAGCTTCTTCAAATGTGAGATGATTAACAAATAGTATTGAAACAACTGCTTGGTTAAAGATATTCTTACCACCATCGAATACAATATATTCCCGTGTTCGTTACTCTATATAATATTTCCGTGAGCATAAATCGGCAAAATAGGCCGCCTTATAGTTCTCGATGCACAACAGGAACGAGATCGCCACCAACGGTTTCCGCTGCCCTCGTCGCTGCCTTTGGACTTCATTCATCATTTGCGATCAATTTCTTCTTATCATGTCCTACCCGGCCGATTGCCCCGGTCGTCGGATCCAAAGTGTATGGAGCGTTCTGATGACGGCACTGTTCGAGCACAGTTGGCGACGCCGTCAGCGACATCGATTGTTTCGCGCCCTGCTACTTGCAGCCGCTCCACTGGCCGCCTTGATGACCGCGAGCCCTGTTCTGGCGGCTGACGTCATTGCCGTCGCGCTCGATCAAGCCAAGGTGGCGAAGCTACCGGAACGCGTCGCCACCCTCGTGATCGGCAACCCGTTGATCGCCGACGTGACGCTGCATGCGGGCGGGATGATCGTCATCACCGGAAAGGGCTACGGCAGCACCAACCTGATCGCGCTCGACAGATCGGGAGCGATCTTGCGCGAACAATCAATCGAGGTCCGCGGACCACGCGATGACGTCGTGGTCGTCTATCGCGGGATCAATCGCGAATCCTATAGCTGCACGCCAAACTGCGAACGACGCATTATGCTGGGCGACGCACCCGAATTTTTCCAATCCGCGATGAGCGACGCAAGCGATCGCAGTGCCCGCGCGCAGGGCAGCGCAAGCACAACGCAGCAGGCCCGGTAAAGCGATCGATCGCGATATTGCGAGGCCCGTGCGACGCTGGGTTTTCCGGTTCGGCTCTGCCTGGAGATTGCCTGGTTAGCCGAAAATTAATCCCCGCCCCGCACTCGTCCGCGATTACCGCAACAATTCGACAACGGACTTTCGGTAAAACTCAACCATCCGCAGAATGTGACGATGGCCTTTCAGGTGGGCTCGAACATGTTCAAGAATACGAGGATGACATTGGCGAGGCGCGTCCGGCGACTTCTCAAAATGAGGGGTGTCCGCCGCTTTGCGCGTCGGCAAGACGGCACCGCCGCCGTCGAATTCGGCCTGGTGGTGCTGCCGTTTCTGGCGCTGATGTTTGCTATTATCGAAACCGCTTTGGTGTTCTTCGCGCAGCAGTCGCTCGAAACGATAGCGGCGAACACGGCACGGCAGATTTTGACCGGTCAGGCGCAGACCACCGGCTACACCCTCAACACGTTTACAAGAATGATCTGCAATCAATTCGTGGTCGCGATGTTCAGTTGTCCGACCGGCATGTACGTGGACGTGAAAACCTACAGTTCGTTCAGCAGCATCAACAATGCGCTGCCGCTCAAGAACGATGGCACCATCGACAGCAGCAACTTCGTTTATCAGCCGGGCAATCCCGGCGACATCGTCGTTGTTCGGCTGATGTACCAATGGCCGATTTTCGTCAATCTGCTCGGCGACAGCGTCGCCAACATGGCAAACAACAGTCGTTTGCTGGTGGCGACTGCGGCGTTTCGCAACGAGCCCTATTGATGGATGGGATCATGATCGCTCTCCGATTTAGAGATTGGCTGATGCAAAGGTTTCGCCGACTTCGCGGCGACCAGCGCGGCACGTCCGCAATCGAATTCGCCCTGCTGTTGCCGCTGATGCTCACGCTGTACATCAGTGGCGTCGAGATTTCGCAGGCCGTCGGCGCAGATCGCAAAGTGACGCTGATCGCACACACGGTCGCCGACCTCGTCGCGCAGACCAGCACGCCGCTCGCGGCGACCGATGTCAGCAATGCGCTCTCCGCGGCCGGCGCCATCGCGACCCCCTATTCCTCGGGAAATTTGAAGGTGGTTGTATCGCAGGTGAAAATCGACGCGCAGGGCAAGGCGACGATCGATTGGAGCCAGGCGACGCCCGCCAATACGGCGCGAAATCCTGGCGACCCGGTAACGCTTCCGACCAGCACCGACGGGGTCAATACGATCAATGCCGCGAATACCTGCTTGATCTGGGGAGAAACCACCTACGCCTATACGCCGCAGCTCGGCTATGCCATCACCGGCACGCTCA
>Ga0265342_10000524_pt1 | contig 40866 bp, 40 predicted proteins | sample 4CB327metaG_FD_203125 | JGI IMG/M metagenome (GOLD analysis project Ga0265342, IMG submission 203125) | Rhizosphere microbial communities from Carex aquatilis grown in University of Washington, Seatle, WA, United States - 4-CB3-27 metaG | ecosystem: Host-associated > Plants > Roots >... | reverse complement strand
TGAGCGCCAACTACCCGCGCCGGCGCGTCGATTACCTCAGGTAATCGACGAGCGGCTTGATGTTGAGCGCCTGGATCTGCTCGCGGATGAAGCCCACGTTGATCGCCGCCCCCGCGGCGTTGGTGTGCGTCGCGTCGGTGCCGCCCGCGTGGTAGGCCTGCCAGCCGTTGGGTCCCAGCGTTTGAAGCCAGTTCGCCGTGAGTGTGGTGAGATCGATCACGGGCACGTTCTGCTCCATCGCGACGGTCTTCGTGATCGTCGGGATGTCCGCCCCGCCGCTACTCATGAATTGCTGCGCGGCCGCCCCGCCGTTCGCCCGGGCGATCGGCGTCAAGAGAACGGGGATGGCGTTCTTCGCCTTGGCCTGGGTGACGTAGTTCGTCATGTTCGTGTGAAATGCGGCGGGGCTGATCGTCTTGTCGTTGTGGCCGAACTCGATGAAGATAACGTCCCCCGCCTTGACGACCTTCATGATCGCGGGCCAGAGCGCCTGATTGCCGATGAAGCTCGCCGAGCTCTCGCCCGAGTCCGAGTAGTTGGCGACGGAAACGCCGAGGTGGAAAATCTGCGGGAGCACCTGGCCATATCCCGCGAAGTTCGGATACCCGTACTGGTCGCAGACCGTCGAGTCCCCTGCGACGTAAAGCACGACGTCCGATTCGGCCGCCGGAGCGAAGCCGATCGACGTGATCACGGGCGATGGCCCGTTGAACAGAAGATCGAGCCCCTGCTGGCCGAACTGCGGCGAACCTGCGGCCAGGTTGTGCTGGAAGTCTTCCTGCGGCTCGCCCTCGGGCCAACGCACGTTGATGGAGAACGCGTAGCGCTTCGTCTGTCCCGCCGCGGTGTCCTCCTCGGGCACGATCGGTCGATGCATCTCCGCTTCGACGGACGTCTTTCCCGCGGTGGCGCCGCCCAGCTCGAAGGTGACGTCGTAATTGCCGACGGCGCCCGCCGGGCTCGTCCCCGCCGCGCAAGCGGTCATTCCCGAACACTGCACGCCGAAAAAGCAGTGAATCGGCGACGTGCCAGTGCAATACTTCGAGGATATGTTGGCCGGATCCGGCATGGGTCCGCCGGTGAGATCGGTTCCACTCGGAGTGAGGATCGGCGCCGCGTCGGTGTTCCCGCCGCCCACGACCGGAGCCGTCGCATCCGTGATGCCGCCCACACCGAGGTTGTCGTCGGTATTGGCAGCGTCGAACACCGCCCCGCCGCCGCTTCCGTTGCCCGCCCCACTGCTGCTGCTGCTGCTGCCGCCGGAGTTCGTGCCTCCCGATGACGACGTCACGGGGCTGACGCCTCCCCCGCTGCTTCCGTTGCTTTGGCCGGCTCCAGAAGAGCCCGTTGCACCCGCGACGCCCGACGACGAGCCCGACTGCGACGCACCGCCGCTCGGTTCGTTCCCCGTAGGACTCGAGGTCGAAGAGCAGCCGATGGCGGCGACCGCAAGCAAGCCGGGCAACGACACGCCTACGCCGGCCAACCGCCTCGCCCTGACTCGATTCCGTGTCTCCATGCGGGCCTCACCTACGTTACGATATCCCGATTCATACAAGAGTTCTCCGAGTCGGCAAGGGGTTGCCGCCGTCAATGCGCGTTCTCGCCGTAGAATGCACGGCGCGCCGTTACCGACGCGCTGCATGTCTACAGCCTGCGCAGAACGTTTCCGCCGACTCGCACGCGCTTCGGGTTACTGTACCGCCCTATCGTCGTCGAAGTCGCAACACTCGAAGCTTCGCGCGATGACCCCGCGCGCATCGAAGACCACGATCCTCGCGTCGTGCAGGATGTGCGGATCCATGTCCATGACGTGAATGTCGAGAAGATCGGCCAGCTCCTGGGTTTCCCGGGGATTTCCCCTCAAGAGGTGCCACGAACCTGGAAGCTTCCGCGATTGCTTGTACTCGCGCAGCCGTTCGGTCGTGTCGGCGCTCGGGTCCAAGGTCACGAGAAGAAACTGCGCCTCTCGCCCGCGCCGCCGGAACGACTCGTAGACCGACCGCAGCTTGGCGACGGTGAGCGGACACGTGCGCGAGCAATTCGTGTAGATCGTCGTGACGACGACCGGAGCGCCGCGCCACTCCGCGAACGAGACCCGTCTACCCTCTTCATCTTCCCAATTCCACGGGCGATCGTAGAGAGAAATGCCCGCCCTTTCCGGCGGGATGGCGCCCGTCACGGCGCCCCCCCGCGGCTCACAGCCGGCCGTCAGCGCGATCGCCGCAGCGAGCCAGGCGATTCGCCGCACACCCATCAAATCCCGAATTGCCAACTGACGTATCCGGTGTGAATGGTCTGCGAGCGATCGACAAAGCGATCGATCCGGTATTCGGCTTTCACGGCGGACCAGGTGCTGACGTCGAACCGGGCACCCAAGATGCCGTCGTAGGCGTCGAGCTCCAACGTGGGCGTGGTGGGGTCCGGAACGAAGAACGGATCACTTCCTCCCGTCATGACGGTCCTCTCGCCCATGACGTACGGCGTGACGATTCCGAACGAGTAGCCGGCCACGAGAAAGGTGTCGTACGTGGTCCACGTGAAACCGCCCCCTCGATGCACGATCGCGTACCCCTCCCAGATGAACGTGACCGGGTAGCTCGCGTTGGCGACGTACAGATTCCCGATCTGCTCGGAGATGCCCGTGTCGGGAAGCGCCGGTCGCACCGCCATCGACTCGGGGTTGATGTACCCGATGACCCCCGAGACGCCGAGGCGAAGATCGCGCGTGAACAGGCCTTTGATCTCCATCTTCGCATGGACCTGCTTCGGCGCGTGGGAGTCGAAGCCGAGCTGCAGGTCGTCGACGATGTGGCCTCGAGCGTTCCCCACGGCCACGCTCGCCGTCAGGGCCATGTCGCCGCCTAGGAGGGCTTGGTAGCCCGCCTGGACGCCGATCCAGTGAATGGGAAGCAGACCGCCGCTGTCTTCGAACTCCACGGCGCGCGGTCGGGCGATGGTAGGCTGCAGCCACTTGCCGTGGTGATAGGCGAGATTCCAGTAGCCGAAGTCGGTGTGCGACCGCCCGGCCTCGATCCAGAAGCCGTGCCAAGTCCACCGCAGATGCAGGCGCTCCAAATCGACGCCGATCTGATTGTCTTGGCCGACCTCCACGGAGGTCTCGGCCGTCATCTTGATCGACTTCTCGAGGTCTCCCGAGAACAGAAGGTCGAAGTTGCCGATACCGAACGTCGGCTTGACGTCGACCCCGGTTCCGCCGACGACACCGCCGCCTACGTCGCCGAAGAGATTGAGCGAATAGTGGCCTCGGCCGACCGAGCCGACGCTCACTTCACGCGCGCTGTGCGCAGCGAATGACTCCATGTCGCTCGCGCGGAAGGTCATCGTCAAGTCGTCGGGCTCTGCGGGCGCAGGGGGGGGCGACGGAGGCGCGGGGACGGAGACCGGCGGTGCGGGCGAGGGTAAGGGCGCGGGAGCGGCCGTCGCTGCCGCTGGCGGCGGAGGCGCGGGGACGGGCTGGGGTACCGCCGTTGCGGACGTGGTCGGGGTGGGCGACGCGCCGGGCGACCAAGTCGGCGCGGGCGTTTGAGCGATGGCCACACCGGGAGCACTGCCCATGGCGAGGCACAACGGCCACGCCGAAAAGCGTTTCGACATTTTCCCTAAACCTCCGACTTGAGCGGTCACTCGAAGACGAACGTATAAATGGCGTTCCCGGACACCCCGCCGGCCGGCGCGGGGAAGACCCACCGGCCAAACGCCGCGACGATACACCCCTCGAGTCGAGCGTCGTTGGCCGTGCTCGTGACCAGCGACGACGCGCTCGCGGTACCGTCGGGCGCGATCGACGCCTGCACGGTCACTCTGCCTTTGAGGTCCGCATTGTACATGCGCGCCTGGCCGAAGCATTCACGAACCTCACTGGCGTGCGCCCGCGCGGTCGATGAGACTCCCCTCGGGTCGACCGTACCCGCCTTGGGCTCGACGGCGGCGGCGGGTGCCGCGATGGTCGTGACGGTGGCCGGAGGCGCCGCCATGGCAGGGGTGGACGGCGGAGGCGCGAGTGCGATCGCCGGCGGGCTTGGCGGGGGGGGAAGCGGCGGAACCGGTGGCGTCGCCGGGGGGTTCGACTCTCTCGCAGCCGCCGTGACCGGTGGGGGTCGCTGCGCCGGGCGAATCGCCTGCATCGGTGTCCAGTGCGCACGTGGCGGCGCGACGAACGCGGGCGCAGCAGGCCTCACCGACGCAGACGGTTCGACGGCCGGAGCGCTCGACGGGGGCGCCGCGAGAGGCGGTGGCACGTTGACGGGAGCCATGGGCTCCGGGGAGCGCGCCACTTGCGTGGCCGGCGGCGCCGTCTGGGTTTGTTCGGCGGACGGACCGAGTCTCGCAATGGCAAACGCGACGGCGGAAAGGCCGGCAAGCGCCGCCACGACGAGGACCAGCCTCCCCGACTTGGGTGCGGACCGCGCGGTGGCGCGCACCGGGGGTGGCGGGCCCTGCGCCGTGGGGGAGGGCGCGACCGGCAGCAGCGACGGCGTCACACCAGCGCCGGCCGCCACCGAAGGCCGAATTTTTCGGCCGGCATCGATGGGCAAATGAGCCGACGGTGGGAGCGAGACGTCCGGCCCCACGATCCCCGCGGACCGACCCGTGTTCAACGCCTTTTCGACGACCGCCCGCGAGCGGCCCGGCGCAAAAGGAAGCAGGGCCAGCGCCAGCTCGACGGTGTTCTGGTAACGCTTCTCCACGTCTTTCTCGAAGCAGCGGTCGAGAATCGGCTGGAGATCGGCGGGCAGGTCCGGCCTGAATTCCGCGAGCCGTCGCGGCGGCTGCTCGAGAATCGCCGTGATGAGCTCCGTGAGCGATCGCTGCTCGTGCTCGTACGCGGTCTTGCCGGTCAAGAGCTCGAAGAACACGGCCCCGAGCGACCAGATATCGGCGCGCGCGTCCGCGCTTTGCGTCGACCGGAGCTGCTCGGGCGACATGTATACCGGTGAACCCATGACCGCCTGCGTGCGGATGGCCGAGGCCGTGTTCGAAACGAGCGCCTTGGAGATGCCGAAGTCGAGCAGCTTGACGGTGCGCCACCCGTCGCGAACGACGATGAAGATGTTCTCGGGCTTGACGTCGCGGTGAACGATGCCTCGCGCATGCGCGTCGATCAGGCCCTCGCACGTCTGGATCACGAAATCGGCGGCTTGCTCGAGCGGCAGAGGACCACCCTGCTCGAGCATGGCTTCGAGGTTTTGCCCGTCGAGGAACTCCATCACCATGATCGACGTGCCGTCCGACAGATCTTCGACATCGACGGCGCGCGCGACGTGCTCGCTCCGGAGCTTCGCCAGCGCGTGGACCTCGCGCGTGAAACGAGCGGCCATCTCCGGGTCGGAACGCATTTCCGACTTGAGCATCTTCAGGGCGACACGCTCATCGAGACGAAGGTTCGTCGCCTCGTAGACCACCGCCGTCCGCCCCTCGCCGACCGGCCGCTCGACTCGGTATTTCCCCGCCAGTAGATCGCCCGGAATCAGCGTCGAGCGCGGCCTTGCGCTGTCTGCCTCGCTCACTGCGACCCTGTGATTTCGAAAGGGAGGCGTGCCATCGTCGGCGATAGTAGCTCAACTGCGCGCAGCACCACGAGCTTTCGTGGTTTGCCCACCTTGTGGGTGAGCAAAAGGCGTTCAGCCGCTTCGGCCTTCCGCCGATTCAGCGCGTTGCGTGATAAATCTGCAGCGTGCCGCTTCGGTCGGACGAGAAGTAGATCTCGCGACCGTCGTGCGATACCCACGGATCGCGCTCCTGATGCGCCGGCGTATTGAGCTCGGCAATCGGAACGATCGACGTGAAGGAGGACGGCAGGCCGGCACGGCGGGCGACGTAGAGATCCTGGTCCCCTTGGACGACGCGATCGGACGAGAAATAGAGAACGAGCTCGTCGTCGGTCAAGAACCCGTCCGTGTCGATGTTCGCGGTGTCCACTTCGGCGATGCGGGCGGGAGCGCCCCACGCAGCATTGCCACTCGCGCGTGAGGTCAGAAACGTTTGAAACTGGTTGTTCGGAAGCTTTTCGCGGTACGACGGCGGCATGACCAGTCCGGACTGGACGGGCGGCCGCGGATATTCGTCGCTCGCCGTGTTGAGCTCGGGCACGAGCTTCGGCGCCGACCACGCGAGCGCAGTGGAAGTGGGTCGAGTGGATACCCAGATATCGTATCCGCCTTTTCCGCCGGGGCGATCGGAAGAAAACCACAGCGTCAAGCCGTCGGGCGAGACGGCCGGACCCGTCTCTTGCAGCGGGCTACTCACTTCGACGACGCAGCTCGGCGTTCCCCAGGGGTCCGTCACGTGCGCGCGCGTGGCGTGCCAAATGTCTTGGCCGCCGGGCCCCCCCGGACGATCCGAGATGAAGAAGATTTCGAGCATGTCGGCCGTGAGCGTTTCTTTGTAATCGAGGTAGCCCGCGGCGACGAGCTCCGAAACCAACACGGGCACTCCGAACGCTCCCCCGTCCGCATCCGCATCCGCAGCAGCGTCAGGGATCGCGTCCGATTCGGCCGCAGCGTCGGGGATCGACGGATTCGAGTCCGAGCCTTCGTCATCCGCTGGCGGTTGCGCGTCCACCACAGCCGGCGCGTCGGTGCCGGCTTGCGCGCGCTGGCCAATCAGCGTCACTTCGCCGAGGAGAACCCCTACCCCGTCACCGCAGCCGGCCATCGCCACGGCGGCGAAGACCGCGGGGGCTCGGCAGCTTCGAAGCACCATGTCGCAACGTCCCCTCCTACCCATGCTAGTTCGTTTCGATCGCTTGTCGATCGAAACCGCCGCGACGAAAAACTACATGACGTCGGCCAAGCACGCGACTTCGGCGAACCAGCTTTGCAGCCAGACTTTGACGCGCTGCCGGTCCATGCGCGTGAACGCGTCGGCGCCCACGACGGTGTTGTGGGCAGCGGCCCAATAGCTCGCGTCGAGGCGATCGATCTTGCGCATCGCCGTCTCCTGAAGCTCGGGCAATTCGACCACCGATGCTCCGAGGGCCTGGGCGCGGGCACGGACCGGCGAGCCTTCGAAGAGCGAAAAGTCTTTTCCGCGACCGAAGTTCTTGACGATGCAATAGCGCGCCGCGTCGCCGTAGCGCTCGAGCAGCCGCTCGAGCGCCATCAGCGAGTCTTTGCCGTCGTCCATGACGTGCCAAAAGACGATACTCACCCCGCACTCGCGAGCAAGCTCGAAAATGCCTGCGCCCTTCATCCAGGACGACAGGGCCCGCTCGCTCTGCGAGGGCAGATCGACGAGGACGCGACGGTCGACCTCGGTGGCGAGCGCCATGATGTCGTCGACACTCTCGACACGCGTGAGATCGACGGTCCGCGTGTAGTCGCCGTAGAACCGACGCAGGCTCGCGTGCGACGCGTCGGCGTCGACGGCGACGAACGGGGTCGCGTGATCGATGCAGTACTGCGCGAGGAGCCGCGCCACGACGGACTTTCCCACGCCACCCTTTTCGCCGCCGATAAAATGAATTGTGCTCATAGTTTTTAGGGGCCGCACGCTATACCAAAGCGCATCGACAGCGCCATGATGTTCGGGAACCCACGTCTCTGCGGGCGGGTACCGGCGGCCAATGCGTCCATCCCGAGTGAAGTGGTATCAAGCGACCGCGCAGCGGTCGCTTCAGTACCGCGACCGTCAGCGAGCGGTCAGGTGCAACGACGCCTTGCCCCCGCCCAAACACGAATCGCGCGTGAGCCGTCGACGGTGCGCGGATGTCGCGGATGGCACGAGCGCAGAGTCCGGCGAAGTCCGCAATTCCAGAGTGGAATGCGAATGGACCACGCGGGCGCATGGGCCCGATACTTCGCCTCGGTGAGGTACCGATGAAGCTCCGATTCGCGGCCGACCGGCGGACTCTCCTTTGGGCATTCGTCCTTTTTCCCTGCGCCGCCCTGGCGCCGTACCTGGTCCCGCGCAGCGCTGGATGGCTCGTTCCGCTGAGCCTCTACGCCGGCTTTTGCGCCGGCGTCTTGGCCCACAACCAGAACCATTGCCCGATGTTCCGAGGGCGAACGGCGAATGCTTTCTACTCGGCCTGGCTCTCGGTCTTTTACGGCTACCCGACGTTCGCGTGGATCCCCACCCACAATTTGAATCACCATCGCTTTCTCAATCGGGACGGCGACGCGACGATCACCTGGCGCTACTCGAAGAGGAACACCTGGCTCGTCGCCTCCACGTATTTCTTCGTGTCCGCCTACTGGCAGAAGGCCGTCACCGACGCCTTCACGCGGAAAGCCCGAGCGACGCGCCCCCGGCTCTACCGGCAAATCGTGGCGCAGAAGGTCACCGTCGCCCTCGCGCACGCCGCTTTCTTCACCTTGGCGATCGGCCTTCATGGGTGGCGCGCAGGCGCCGCCGTGTACGCGAGCGGGTTCGGCGCCTCGGCCGCCATGGGGCTCTGGGGGATGATCTTCATCAACTACATCCAGCACGTACACTGCGACCCGTGGTCGGCCCACAACCACTCGCGCAACTTCGTGAGCCCGCTCGGCAACTGGCTGGTCTTCAACAACGGGCTCCACGCGGTGCACCACGAGCACCCCGGCGCGCACTGGAGCGAGCTCCCGGCGCTCTTCGCCCGGATCGCGGACGACGTCCACCCGGCGCTCCGGCAGCCGAGCATCTTGCGCTTCTGCCTGCGCACGTACTTGCTGGGCGCGTTCTCTGCGCGGTTCAGGACACATCAGATCGGCCGCGCAGCCTACGATCCGCCGGCCGACGCGGCCCTTGCCGGCCTCGCGCCGTGATCCTCCGGTCGCCGGCGCGCTCGAGAGCCGCGTAGGCCATGGCACGAAACCCGAAGGCGCTCGCGAGAAAGCTACCCCGCCAGGCGCGCGCCCATGCGACCGTGAACGCCATCCTCGAGGCAACCGTTCAGGTGCTCGATCGAGAGGGCCTGGACGCCGCCTCGACGACCCGGATCGCCGAGGTCGCAGGGGTCAGCGTCGGGTCCCTCTACCAATACTTCTCGCACCGCGACGCGATTCTCGACGCGCTCCAGGACAGGGAGTTCGAGCGCGCGATCGGCCTGATGCAAGCAGTGCTCGCCGATGGGAATCTGACCAAGACGCCGCGCGAGACCGTGACCGCCGTCGTGCGCGGGCTCGCCCGGTTGTACGCAGTATCGCCCGGCCTCCACCGTGTCTTGGCGATCGAAGGACTGCGGGTCGCCAAGGCCGAGCGGGTGCACGCGTTCGACATGCGGGTGCTCGCCATCATCCGCCGCTTCCTCGGCGCGTCCCGTGCGCCGATGCGGCGGACGAACGTGGAAGCGGCCGCGTTCGTCGCGTTCCATTCGGTGCGCGCGACCATGCTCGCGAGCTTGCTCGAGCACCCGCAGAGCCTTGGGGAGGTGGCGGTCGTCGAAGAGCTCGTCGACCTCGTGCTCCGCTACTTGGTGCGCTGATGCGCGTCCTCCTGGCATCGCGCGTCGCTCCACCCGACCCAGTGCGCGCCGCCGGGACCATGTTCCCGCTTCCAGATGGGAACGCGCGCCTTGATTCGGTCGATGAGCGCGCGACATGCGCGGTACGCCTCGTCGCGGTGAGGCGCGCTCGCCGCGCACACGACGGCGATGTCGCCGACCGTCAGCGCGCCCGTGCGGTGGAGCGCAGCGAGACGCACGCCCTCGATCTCCGCCGCGATCTCCTCGGCGATGCGCGTCATCTCCGCGACCGCCATGGGCGCGTACGCCTCGTACTCGAGCCTGACGACCGGCTGGCCGTCGTTGACGTCGCGCACCGTTCCGAGAAAAAGGCACAGGGCCCCCGCCCCCGCGTGCTTCACGCGCTCGATCGCCTCGTCGACAGAAAGAGGCGCGTCGCGAAGGTCGACGAATACGCCGCTCACGAGCCGCCCCGCGCGGGCGGGCGCGCGACGTCGCCGCTCTTGCCGCCGCTCTTGGAGTCGAGCCGCACCGCCTCGATCGTCGCCCAGCGGTCGGCGCTCTTGATCATGTCGTAGACCGTCAACGACGCGACGCTCGCCGCCACCATCGCCTCCATCTCCACCCCGGTCCGGTCGATCGCCTCGATGGTCGCGCGGACGCGCAGCTCGCCCCGATCCGGATCCGGCTCGAAGTCGATCGCCGCGCGCGTGGTTCGAACCGGATGGCAGAGGGGCACGAGCTCCGGAGTCCGCTTCGCCGCGAGGATTCCAGCCACTCGCGCCGCAGCCAGGACGTCGCCCTTCGCCGTCGTGCCCGACGCCATCGCTTCGACCACGCCCCGGGTCGTGCACACGCGAGCGCTCGCCACCGCGCGGCGATGCGTCTCGCTCTTTTCGCCCACGTCGACCATCCGCGCTTCGCCGCGCCCCGCCAGGTGCGTCAGGCGCATGCCGACGATGTGATCGTAGGCCAGCGCGAGCTTCTCGGGCTTCGCGACGGACTTGAGGAGCGCGTAGCGGTCGAGGGGTTGCAGCGAGCGCCATGTCGTCTCGACCAGGGGCCGCGAGGGGCCGAGAGCGTCGGCGAGCGCGCGCGGCGGGAGAGTCCCGTCGGGCTCGGACTGCGGCGGGCTTCGGGCAGGGGCGGGTGTCGCAACGTCCACGATCGAGGCCGCGCCGGGGTCGACGCGCTCCGCCGCCCCCGCCCGAACGATCCGCCGGCGATCGTCGAGCGGCAGCGACAGCCACCCCTCGAGCGAGAGCTTGCGGCCGAGGACGTCGAGCAGGCGGCGGGCGGCCAGCGGGATGAACGGCAGGGCGTCGTCGATCCGTTCGAACGCGTACACGCCCGGGCTCGTCGTCATGGCCCCTACCTTACAATCGCTCCGGTCCCAGCACACCTTGCCGCGTGGTACGCTCCGCGTCGATGCCAGCCGTCGCTCCGCGTCGATCCCTTCCCATCGTGGGCGTCCCCGCCCCCGAGGCGGGGTCCCGGATCGAGCCGCGCACAGTGCGCGTCTCGCTCACCGACCGCTGCGACCTCGCGTGCGTCTACTGTCGCCCGTCGCGAACAGACGGGTACTTCGAGAGCCGCCTCGACGACGACGCGTGGAAGACGATGGTCCGGGCGCTGGTGCGAGCCGGAGTGACCCGGGTACGCGTCACGGGCGGCGAACCGCTCCTGCACCCGCGGGTGTCCGAGCTCGTCGCGTTCATTGCGGACCTCGGCGTGGAAGACCTCGCTCTGACCACGAACGCGACGCGACTCGAGCAGCTCGCGGGGCCGCTGCGGCGCGCGGGGTTGAGGCGCCTGACCGTCTCGCTCGACTCGCTCTCGGCGGAGCGCTTCTGGCGCATCACGCGCGGCGGCCGCCTCGAGCGAGTGCTCGCCGGCGTCGAGGCAGCCCGGGGGGAGGGGTTCGACGAGCTGAAGACCAACACGGTCGTGCTTCGCGACGAGAACGACGACGAGCTCGAGTCGATCGTCCGCTGGGCTTGGGACCGGGACATCGTTCCGCGCTTCATCGAAGTCATGCGGGTCGGCGAAGGAGCGAAGCTGCCGGCCGACAAGCTGGTCGGCGCTCGCGAGATGCACGCCCGCCTGGGGCACTTGCTGGACGACGAGCGGGGCACCCGCGATCCCGATCGCGGGCCGGCGCGATACGTACGCGCGCGCCATGACCCGCAACGGCGCGTCGGCTTCATCACCGGCACCACCGACACGTACTGCGACACCTGCGACCGCATGCGCGTCGCCTCGGACGGAACGCTCCGCCCGTGCCTCGCGACCAACGACGGCGTGGCGGCCAGGGCGCTCGCGGAAGCGGGAGACGTCGACGGGGTGGTTCAGGCGATCGGCGAGGCGTGGTCCCTCAAGCCGGACGGGCTCACCTGGAAGGGGTGCACCGAAGACAGCGCGGCCGACGTGTCGATGCGGGCCATCGGCGGGTGAGGGTCAGCTCTCCACGACGATCGGTCGTCGCTTGCCGGACTTCGACGCCGGGATCTCGTCGCAGAGCGTCACGCGGAGGGGAAGCCCCTTGAAGTACGACTGCGCGCGCCGCACCGTCGCGGCGAAGCGCACGTCGTCCCAATCGCTTCCGCGCACCACATAGAGGTCGACGTCGCCGCTCTTCCGCTGCACGACCTGGAACGCCCGCAGCATCTGGGTATCGGTCTGCATGAGCGAAATGAACAGCATCCCGGACACCGGCTCGCCATGGGCGTCGCGCAACGTGTCCACCCGGCGCCCTTCCACGCGCGCGAGCTTGCGGAGGCCGCGCCCGCAGCGGCACGGCCCGTTCGGCGACAGGGTCGCGACATCGCCGTTCGCGTAGCGGATGAAGGGCATCCCGTAGTTGTGCAGATCCGTCACCAGCACGTCGCCGGGCTCCCCCGCGGGCACCGGCTCGCCGTCGCGTGCGATCTCGACCAGGACGTTCTCCTCGGACAAGTGCATGCCGTCGTTCGCCTCGCACTCGGCCGCAATGAGCATGGTCTCGCGCGAGCCGTAAGTCTCGAACACGTGCGGGCCGAAGGCGACCTCGATCGCCTCGCGGTTTCCCGGCAGAAGCGGCTCGGCCGCGCACACGACCTGGATGTCGGGCCAGTCGCGCAACCCGCGATCGGCCGCCCACCGCGCGAATGACACGAGGGCCTGCGTATAGGCGACGATCGCGTGCGGGCGCATGCGCCGCAGGAGGTCGACCGTACGCCGGAGGGACGCCTCGTCTTGCTTGACGGCGTCGACGTACACTTCGCGCCGCAACCTGCGATCGAGGCGGATCTTGCCGGCCGCGAGCCCTCGGGCAACGCTTGCCCCCGCGCCCCAGTAGTGCAACGTCGGCAGCCCCATCCGATAGCCGGCCCACCCGTAACCGCGCAGCCGCGTCGCCTGGCGCCACGCCTCGCTCTCGTTGCAGTACTCGAACCGCAAGGGGACTCCGGTGGTGCCGCTCGTTCCCTTGCGGATGTTCTCGCGGCGCCGCGTCGGGTCGCGCAAGTCCTCGAATCGGTCTTGCACGGTGTCCCGCGTCAGGACGGGAAGGGCCTGGAGGTCGACCGGGGATCGAACGCCGCGCGGATCGAACCGCGTCCGGGCGAAGAGCTCGCGCCAATAGGGGATATGGCGCCCCGCGTGATCGAGCAGCGCGCGCAGCGAAGCGAGCTGGAGGCGCTCGATCTCGTCGGCGGCGAGCCACTGCGTGCGCTCGAGCAACGCCATGTGCTCTCGGATGGGTCGGCCGCGAACGACGCGCTGCCACACGGAAACGAAGAAGTGGTCGTATGCCCAGGCGTAGAGCGCGTTCGCGCCCGCGTCGCGCTCGGCATCGAGCCGGCTCGGCTGCAGTTCGGTCATCGGCCTAGTGCGGTGCACCTGGCGTACCGAGGGAGGAAGCGGGCTGGAGCCAATCGCCAGCCAGACGCGCCATCGCGTGTGCTACCCTGGTGGCACAATGGCGACTCGGGCAAAGCGGCCGCGATCGAGCCCACGATCCGGACGCACCGAAAAAATCAGCGTGTCCATCGACCACGCGGACCTCGATGCGCTCAAGCGCCGGGCGAAGAAGCTTTACGGAGGTAACCTGTCCGCGGCGGTAGCAGAAGGCGCTCGCCGCATTCGTGAACAAGAGGACCGCGAGGCGCTCGTCGATTGGCTCGGCCCCGCGGCGCAGGTTACGTCCGAGGAGCAGGAAGCCATCCGTGCGGAATGGCGCGGCACCGGGAAGCCGTCGAGAGGGCCCCAGGGGCGTGGGGGAGCGTGAATGGACTCACGCTCGACACGGGCGCGCTGATTGCGCTCGAGCGTCGCCGCCAACGAATGGCGCAGGTGTACCGCACCGCGGTCGAGAATGGCGTCCCGCTGACCGTTCCGTCACCCGTCGTCGTCGAGTGGTGGCGTGGGCGCTCCGACGCACGAGAGACGATCCTGCGAGGTCTTCGCATCGAGCGGCTAGATGCCGATCTCGCGAAGGTGGCCGGCGAGGCGCTGGCGGCGATTCCGCTCGCGTCCGTGGTGGACGCCGTCGTGATGGCATCGGCCGCGCGGCGCGGTGACGTGGTCTATACGAGCGATACGGGGGACTTGGCGCGTCTGCAGGCTTACTTCCCCGCGGTGCGGGTGCTTGCGGTTTGAGCGCAGCGGGGAGGGCCTCCCGTGCACGAAGGGCGTTGATCGCGTCACTCTCTCCCGTCAACCGGCACGCCTCATCTGGCACCTCGCCCCCGCGATTTGTCACTCTCCAGTGGTCGCACGATGCCATCCCGCCGCGGGACGGCGCCAACCGAGCTACGGGCGCCGTCCTCCCTGGCACACCCGGTGCCACGCTGGCATCACATGGAGCCAACCGCGGCTGAGAAAGTGCCAGCCCGGCCCCATCCGGCACCGTACCGCCCTCACCCGATGACATACCAAGCCGGGAGGGTGACATACCAAGCCGGGAGGGTGACATACCAAGCCGGGAGGGTGACACACCAAGCCGGGAGGGTGACAAGCGAGGCAAGCCGATGACCATCCCGCGCACGACCGGCACCTGCACGGATCATCGAGGCCTGGCGAGCGCTCGGCACGAGCCGGGAGATGGCCCGTCGCCGGCAGAATTCATGCTAGGGACAGCGACCTTGGACTCCACGGACAATGCCAAGCGGAGCGCCGCACGCGCCGCGCTCCTCGAGCTTCCCGCCGAGGGGATCATCGGCCTCGGCAGCGGCTCCACCGCGCACGCGTTCGTCGAGGAGCTGGCGCTCCACGTGCGTCAAGGCCGGCGCATCGTCGGCGTGCCCACTTCGGAAGCCACGCGCTCGCTCGCCACGCGTCTGGGCATTCCTCTGCTCGACAACGACGGGCCCTGGGCGATCGACGTCAACGTCGACGGGGCCGACGAAGTGAGCGACCGCCTCGATCTCATCAAAGGCGGGGGCGGCGCCCTCACGCGGGAGAAGATCGTCAACTACGCCGCCAAGCGCAATGTCGTGATCGTCGACCCGAGCAAGCTGTCCGCGCGCTTGGGCGAAAAGCACGCCGTGCCCATCGAAGTGCTGACATTCGCGCACCGCGCGACGCGCGAGCACCTCGCTCGCCTCGGGACCGCGAAGCTGCGTTTGCGAGGCGGCGTCCCGGCTCATAGCGACGCCGGCAACGTGCTCTACGACCTGGTGGTGCCGCCCATCGACGACCCGGTCGCGCTCGACCACGCGCTCCGGGCGATCCCGGGGGTCGTCGAGACCGGCCTCTTCGTCGGCCGCGCCGACGTAGTCTTGGTGGGCGAGGATCGGCACGTGCGCCGGCTCGTCCGCGAAGGATGAGCCATGCGCGCGATGCAGCTCTCCCGCGCCGCGCCCGCCGCGACCCGCCCGCTGCACCCGGTCGACCTTGCGGATCCGGCGCCGGGAGCGGGCGAGATCCTCCTTCGCGTGACGGCGTGCGGGGTGTGCCGCACGGACTTGCAGATATGCGAAGGCGATCTGGCCGCGCACAAGCTCCCCGTCGTGCCGGGTCATCAGATCGTCGGGCGCGTCGAGGCGCTCGGATCGGGCGTCACGGGGTGGAGCGTGGGCGATCGAGCGGGCGTGGCGTGGCTGGCCGGGGTCGACGGCACCTGCACGCACTGCCGCGCGAAGCGCGAGAACCTGTGCGTCGCGGCGGAATTCACCGGATGGGATCGCGACGGCGGCTACGCGACGCACGCCGTCGCCCGCGCGGACTTCGCGCTCCGGCTGCCCGAGGGCTTCGCCGACTTCGACGCGGCGCCGCTCCTCTGCGCCGGGGTGATCGGCTACCGGTCGCTCAAAGTGAGCGGGATCGCACCGGGCGAGCGCCTCGGGCTGTACGGCTTCGGCGCGTCGGCGACGTTGGCCATCCAGGTCGCGCGCCACTGGGGTTGCCGCGTGTTCGTGTGCACGCGCTCGCCGGTCGAGCGCGAGCGGGCCCTGGCGCTGGGCGCCGAGTGGGCCGGCGGTTACGACGACAAGCCGCCCGAGCCGCTCCACGCGGCCGTCACGTTTGCCCCAGTGGGAAGCGTGGTCGTCGCGGCATTGCGGGCGCTCGACCGCGGCGGCACGGTCGCGATCAACGCGATCCACATCGACCACGTCCCGGAGATCGCGTACGCCGACCTGTGGTGGGAGCGCTCGCTCCGAAGCGTCGCGAACTTCACGCGCGACGACGCGCGCGAGCTCTTGGCATTGGCCGCCGCGATTCCGATCCGCCCCGAGCGCGAGATTCACCCGCTCGATGACGCGGGCATCGCGCTCGATCGCCTCTCGCGAGGCGAAGTCCGCGGCGCGGCCGTGCTGCAATGCGCGTAGGGCGCGTCCAGGCTTTCGAGGGGCGGGGCAACGCAGCAAGACCTCGGTACGCGGCCGCCACCACCAGGCCCTGAACATCGACCGGCTCGCCGGTGCGGGGGCCACAATCCGCATCGCTTTGCCGACGGCCTCGGGTGTGGCATGTTCCGCCCCCTCGGGGCTTCCGGAATCGTCGTCTGGGGCCGCCAAGCAGAGCAACGGTCCAGCAGTAACTGTCGGAAATTAGCGGCAATCGTGGTGAGGTAGCCAAGTGGTCAGGCAACGGTTTGCAAAACCGTCATACGCGGGTTCGAATCCCGTCCTCACCTCTGACGAGGGGCCATGCGAGCTCGAGGCACCAGTCAGGAAGCGCACGAGATCCAGGTTCGTCTGTACCGCCGGATGACGCCCGCGCAGCGCCCCGAGCTCGCCCTCCGGATGAGCGACGACGTTCGGCGCGTCGCCGCCGAGGGCATCAAGCAGCGGCACCCCGGACTACTCGGAGCGCGATGTCCGACGGGCTCTCGTCGCATCCTCTACGGCAAGGACGCCGCGGCGAAGGTCTGGCCTGGTGAGCCGGTCCCGTCGCCGTGAGCGGCGCGGAGGCATTCCTTGCTCGCGTCGTCGGTGCCCCGCGGGTGTCCACAAAACCGGGTCAACGCCACGACGCGCGTGACGACCATCGCCGCGACCGAACGGGCGCCCCCTCCGAAGCGGGTCGACCGGCGCAGCGATGAATCGGCACCTTCAACGACGGAATAGGCGCAAGGCGCGTGGCCAGCCTTTTCTCGTTGGCAAAATGAGAACCGTGAAGTGGCTACGCAGCAAAACTGTGTCCAGAATGGACTAATACGTCAGAAAACAGGGCGGCGCGCCGCTTGCACGGGCCGCTGGAACATTCCGTTTCTCCGGAGGTTCCATGCGACATGCGTTCGCTCTTGTCTCGACGATGATCCTAGGCTGCAGCTGGGCGGCGGTCGCTGGATGCAGCTCCGACAACGCGACTCCCGCTCCGGACAGCGGTAGCAGTGGCAGCGGTTCCGGCAGCAGCAGCAGCTCCGGCAGCAGCAGCAGCTCCGGCAGCAGCAGCAGCTCCGGCAGCAGCAGCAGCAGCTCCGGCAGCAGCAGCAGCTCCGGCAGCAGCAGCAGCAGCTCCGGCAGCAGCAGCAGCAGCTCCGGCAGCAGCAGCTCCGGCAGCAGCAGCAGCTCCGGCAGCAGCAGCGGCTCCGACAGCGGCGGCACGGACTCCGGCATGGGGTGCGCTGCAGACGGGGGCGCCAGCGTGCCCGCCAAATGGGACTTCGCCGCCTCGGCCCCCGCGCTGAACGGCGGCAAAGGGCAAGTCCTCTCCGTCCATGTCTGCGACACCATCGTATGGACTAACGACGACGTCGGCATCATGCACTCGGTCGTGAGCACCGGAGGCGGCTTCGCCTTTAGCACGCCGGCGATCGCAGGCACGACCGCAGGAGTGGTGCTCGGTTCGGTCCAGTTCCCCAGTGCCGGCACGTTTACGTACGACTGCGGCATCCACGGAAACCTGATGATCGGGCAAGTGACCGTGCAATAGCGGCGCGCACGCCCTCGCCTCGTCGCGGCGCCGTTCGCGTCCCTATTCGAGCGCCAAAAACTTGGGCGTGCTCACGTAGATTGGCAAGCATCGCGGTTCATCGAATAGACGAGGGCTTCTTCGAGTCGCTGCTCTTTTTCGCGTGAAATCCGTAGATCGAGCATTGGAACCATTCCCGGGTCCTTGGCAGCCGCGACCGTTCGTGCGAGCGTTCCGCCGAAGAACAGCCGAGGAGGCACCATGTCGAACGCGAACGCCGAAACTGCCGGTCCGATGGCCGTGATGCAGATGCTTCAGGGAGCCCAGGTCACGGGGATCCTGAACGCAGGGATCGAGCTGAACGTCTTCCAGAAGCTCGTGGAGGGACCACTCGACGCGCGGGCCGCCTCGGAGCGAATCGGATGTCCGGAGCGGTCGACGCGCATCTTGCTCGACGCGCTGACCGTCCTCGGCCTCCTCGCGAAGGAGGGTGCCAAGTACCGGCTTACGCCGACCGCGAGCGAGCATCTGGTCCCGGGCAAACCGATGTACATGGGCGACGTGCGCGGAATCTTTGCGAGCAGCGTGTTCTGGACGGCGCTGCCGCGGCTGGCGGAGGCGGTGAAGAAAGGCGGCACGATCCTGGACAAGCACGCCGAGACGCCCAGAAACCCGTTCTGGGAAGCGTTCGCGCAGTCGAGCGCGTCGATGGCGTTCCCGGCGTCGATGGCCATCGACGCGGTCCTGGGACCGTGGATCGAGTCGAAGCCGAAGTGCCGGGTGCTCGACATCGCCGCGGGGAGCGGTATCTACGGATTCACGCTGGCGAAGCATGCGAATGTCGAGTTGACGAGCCTCGACTGGCCGAACGTGCTCGAGAAGACACGCGAGTGGGCGGGGCGGCTGGGCGTCGACGCCAAGCGCATGAACTACCTGCCGGGAGACCTCTTCGAGGTCGACTACGGCGGCCCCTACGATCTCATCTTGCTCAGCCATGTGTACCATCACTTTGAGGCATCGAGATGTGCCGCGCTGACGAGGAAGGTCGCCAGCGCCCTCGCGCCCGGCGGCCGCATCGCCATCCAGGATATGGTGTACGATTCGGCGCTCGAGAACCCCGGCGCGGCGATGTTCTCGATGGTCATGCTGATGTGGACGCAGAAGGGGGAGTCGTTCACGCTCGCGGACTATGCGAAGTGGTTCGCGGACGCGGCTCTGAGCGCGCCCGAGGTGCACGCGAGCCAGGGGATGCCGTCGACCTGGCTCGTCGGCGGAAAGAGGTAGTTACACGAGCTGCTTCATCGGCGGCCGCGCACTGTCCTCGACGGCCCTCCACCGAATGAATTGGGTCGCCCGCCTCCGCGGCCTCCTTGAAGAATGCGCGCACTCGTCGTCGCTCACGGCCGGGGTCCGGCTCGCCCGCATTTCTCCGAAACCGGAGCGGCAACGGTCTTCCCGTTCCGAACGGGCTTCAACGCACTTTTCGATCCTCTCAGGGCCGCTTTTTTTCCCGAAGACCCTGACCGATCGCTCAGAATATGTTCGACGATGGTCACGCACCCGGGTGCCGATTAGGCCAGCGACTACGACGAGATCCCGCCGAACGCGGGAGCTTTCTTGAGTACGGCGTCCACGCGTACGGTTGCCGAGACGTGCCCCATCGTACGACGCGCGCGCGCCAGCGGATGCGTTGAAAAATCGGGGTCGAAGCGCTCGTTGTCGGGCTCGAAGCCTGGCACCTGGAGCCGACCTTCAGCTAATCGGGCGATCCCGCCGGCGGCCATGTGCTTAGCGAGCAACACCGCCTCGCGGAGCCCGGTCACCCCATTTTCTCCGCAAATCACCTTGAGGACGAAGCTGAAGTCACGGAACGGGATCGTGATCGAAGCGACATACGTCAGACCCGATTCCGGCTGCGGCAGCTTCACAATCGTCTTGACGGCGCGGCATTCGTCAACGTGGACTGCCGAAACTTCGACGACGGCGCCGCCGGATGCTCGTAGTTGGGTCTCATAGGTGCTGCGCAAGTCGTCGAGCCTTGGAGGAAGGTCCGGCCTCTTTTCAAAAAAGTAGACGCCGAGCTCATCCCCCTCCGGCGTGAACCATAGGCGCACGTCATCAGATGACTGCTGCAGCGAGTATCCCGTTGCGTCAAAGCTGACCGATTCTATCGACGCGCGCGCGGTGCCCTTACCGAACATAGTTACCCCTCTGGGCGGCGCATTCTACGACGACGCTGCTCCCTGGCTACCCCCGCGCGGTATCGGCTGGCGACAACTCGTGTCTTATGTGGCCGAGAAGCCGGGCACCGATAATCCGATGGAAATGTTCCCCCTGAGGCCGGCGGTGACAAGGCGTGTCCTGCGCGCGCTCGGCGGCGAAACCAAAGTATAGCGCGCGAGAGCCCGCGCAATGCTCGCCTCGACCTCGTCCGTCGCCGCGGAGCGCGATCCGACTTTAGATCCAACGGCGCTTGTTCAGTGCCCAATCGGCACCTATCGGCACCCCAGCTCGATTGCCAACCCCGCGCTCCCCCGCCGATACCCGCTCAACACGAACCGAATCCCGTCCTCACCTCGAACGAGGCGCGCGGAGCCTGTTGTATGGTTGGGGCATGGCCTGGGTCAAAGTTCCTCCCGAGCACCATCCCATCTTCCATGCGGCCCTTCCGAAAGACCCGCGCGTCGAGACTCTGAAGATGTTTGGCGGGGTCGCCGCAAAGGTCAACGGCCACCTCTTCGCAGGGCTCTTCGGGCGCTCGACGATGGTGCTCTTGGGCGAGGCCGATAGGGCGGCCGCGCTGGCGCTCGACGGTGCGACGCCATTCGACCCGATGGGGAACGGCCGCGTGCGGAGCGACAAAGTGATGCTGCCCGAGCGCATGATGGCGGCTCCCGCCGAGCTCCGCGCCTGGGTCGCGCGCGCGTTCGATGCCGCCGCGTCGTTGCCGAAGAAGGAGGCCGCGACGCCCGCGAAACGGACCGCCCGGCGAAAGCGATGAGGCGCTTCCAGGGATTCGCGGACGCGGACGGCAAGTTCTTCAAAGCGCTCGCGAAGAACCAGAGGCGCGAGTGGTTTCAGGCGCACAAGAAGGAGTTCGACGCCGGCTGGAACCGGCCGATGAACGATCTCCTCGACGATCTGCGCGAGGCGATCGACCGCACGTACGCCCATTGCGACCTGGGCGACCCGAAAGTGTTCCGCATCTTCCGGGACGTTCGCTTCTCGAAGGACAAGTCCCCCTACAAGACGTTCGTCGCGGGGTGCATTCCGATCAAGCGCGCGGCCAAGGTCACCGAGGGGCCGGTGGCGATCTACATGCACTTCGGCACGGACAACACGGTCGCATCCGGCTTTTACAGGATGGACCCGGCCGTCCTCGCGCGGTACCGCGCCGCCGTCGCCGACAACGCCCGGGGCAAGGAGCTCGCGAAGATTCTGGCGAAGCTCGACAAGGCCGGATTTTCGACGGACGTCATGCGCGACGACGCGCTCAAGAAAGTTCCGAAGGGGTTCGATCCGGACCACCCGCGCGGGGATCTCCTCAAGCGAAAGAGCCTCGGCGTTCGTTATCCGGCCCTGCCGAAAGGACGGCTCGCTTCCCCCGAGCTCGTCCCCTGGCTCCTGGATCACGCGAAGAAAGCGGCCCCGCTCGTCGAGTGGCTGGTGTTCGCGACCGCGTGAACCGGGGACACTTCTCTCAGGACTCTTAGGACGCGTGCGAGGGCGGGGCCTCCGGCAACGGCGAGTCGACGAGGACCGGGTAGGCATCCACCAGCGACAGGTGGTAGGCGACAACGCGGAACTGGTACCGGATCTTCATGGCAATGAAGTCGGTGATGGCCAGCGGCGCTCGCTCGGTGATCAGGATCGCGACGGCGCCGACGATCCAGAGCAACGCGGCCGCCATCGAAAGGATCGTGAGCACGATGAGCGCGGGCAGGCTCGTGGCCAAACGAAGCAGCGCCGAGCCGATCACTGGCTTGCCGCCCATCTCGACGTGTAGCTCGACCGGGCCGCCCCCGCCGGAGGCTGGCAGCGCGTCGGTCAGCAGCCAGAGGTAGGCGTAGGCGCCGGCGAGCCAGCGAAGGACGCGAACGATGGGAGGACCGTCGACCGCGAAGTACCGCTCGGGCCCGTCGCGCGAGATGAGAAGCGCGGCGACGACGGGCACCGCCAGGTAAAGCAGCCAGTAGACGGACGAGCAACCGATCGCGGCCAGCGCCGCGAGGAGTGCGAGCCGGATAACGACGTGCACGCGACGCAGGGGCGACGGTTCGACGTGGAATTGAACGGGATGAGGGCTCACGCCGTAGAGACTTAGCAAGGCGCAGGCCACAGGCGCGAACACGATTCGCGGGCCTTGTTGCCGCGGCCGCGCGAAGCGGTGCACCCGAACGCGATGCATGCGTGCGCACGATTTGCGAGCGCGTGCACGTGGAGCCATTGACAACGCGTAACCATTGGTTCACCGTATGAACCGATCGCGCGGCCGACCGAGTCCTTCAAATACGACTGTAGCGACACCCATCGCTTCGCCTCGCGTAACCCAACACTCCCCCATATGGCCCGGCCCCAACCGCAACCGCGCGCGGACGTCTTCCGCAGCATCGCCGATCCCACGCGACGGGCGATCCTCGATCGCCTGCGCGCCGGACCCACGCCGGTCAACGCGCTCGCGAGCGAGTTCGACCAGAGCCGGCCCGCCATCTCGAAGCACCTGCGCGTGCTGCGCGAGGCGCATCTCGTGTCCGAGCGTCGCTCCGGCCGCGAGCGGCTCTACGAGCTCGAGCCGGCCGCGCTGAAGCAGGTCGCGGCGTGGATCGAGGGTTATCGCGGCTTTTGGCACGTCAGTCTGGCCAACCTCAAACGTCATCTGGAGAATGAACCATGAGCGCCCACCTCAAGAGCGGAGCACGCGCGGTCGCAGACATCGAGCAGGGGCGCCTCATGGCGTCGGTGGAGATCGCGGCGCCGCCGGATCGCGTGTTTCGCGCACTGACCACGGCCGCGGACATCACGGCGTGGTGGGGGTCGCCGGACCAGTACCGCACGACCGGTTGGGCGGCGGACGTGCGCCCGGGCGGTCCCTGGCGCGCCGATGGCGTCGGCGCCGACGGGCACGCGTTCTCGGTAGAGGGAACGTTCCTCGAGGTCGACCCCCCGCGAAAGCTCGTGCAAACGTGGAAGGCGGCGTGGGACGGCGGCCACGAGACCACGATCACGTACCGCCTCGAGCTGGTCGAAGGCGGAACGCGGCTGACGTTGCGCCACGAAGGCTTCGCGGACCGCGTAGAGTCGTGCCGCGGGCACGCCGAGGGGTGGGAACGCGTGCTCGGCTGGCTGGCGAAGTACCTCGTCCCGGCGGACGACGTCCGCTATTTCGTCTGCAGGCTTTTGCCGCCCCGTCCGAGCTTCGCGCTCGACATGAACGCCGAGGAGGCCGACGTGATGCGCCAGCACGCCGCCTATTGGAAAGGGCTGCTCGATCAGGGCGCGGCGATCGTTTTCGGGCCCGTCGCCGATCCCCAGGGACCCTGGGGGCTCGGCGTCGTGCGCGCCCCCAGCGAGGAGAAGCTCCACGCGATGCGCGACGCCGACCCCGCGATCTTGTCCAAGCGCGGATTCCGTTACGAAGTCCTGCCGATGATCCGGGCGGTTTTGCGGAGTTGACGGAGCGCGCGGGGGGGGGTGGGGGCGCGGCTCGCGCGCACGGGCCTTTCGCCAAGGCCCGACTACGGCACAATCCATGGACGAACGCTCCCCGGATGGTCGCGCACCGTCACGTCGTCGTTCAGGTTCGAGAGAAAGAGGGCGCCACCGAGCGTCAAGACGCCCGCGCCGAGCTCCGCCAAGCCCGTGGCCGTCTCGGCGTCGGACGATCCGCGCTGCGCCGCCGCCCCGGTGACGACCCCGAGAATCGCGATGGCGAGTCCTGTCGCGAAGAGCGTCCAACCGATCGCGCGCCCTGGCGGAACCCCGCGGTGCACTTCCGTCCGGCCGAGGCTCACGCGAAGGACCACGGTCTCGCCGCGAGCAACGTCCACGCGCACATTGACCGACGCGGGATAGCTGCCGTCTGGCGATCGGACGACTCCATCGCGCCCGACATCGACCACGCCCACGCGCGGAATGAGCCAGTATCGATGCCCGCCCGGCAGCACGTCATCGACGCACGGGGTCGTCGCGCACGCGAGACGAAGCGCGCCGGTCGGGCTCTCTTCGACGGCCGACGCGAGCTCTGGAGACGCATCGAGCAGGACGCGGCCGCGCTCCGAAGGCGGCGGCGTGAAGTTTGAAACGATCGCTTCGGGACGGCTCTGGGCGGGGGGGTCGAGAGGGGCGGCGCGCGTGTAGGTGGTGCTCGAGCAGGAAAGCGCGGACGTCGGTAAGAAGACGGACCACCCGGCCGCCAGAAGGTGTGAAGGCCGCATACCCGCTCATCGGCAGCACGATCTCCGACGTTGCGCGGGATTGTGCGCCTCGGTCTCAAGCACCGGGGCACACAACCGTTCCCTGAGATGGGTCGAATAGAAGAGCGCGGGGAAACGCGGCAATGCAGAGGCTCAGGCTCATTCTCGTGTGTCACAAATGCGGCTCTTTGGAGCTGCGCTACGTGGTGCCGGCTGCGCCTCCGCATCCCGAAGTGCTCTCCCTGCCCGTACCGTCGGGGTGGAAGCAGCGGTGGGACGATGAGACCGGGGGCCTCGTGCTGCTCTGCGAAAAGTGCAGCAAGAGCGAGGGAGCGTGAGCGGGCCTCGGCGCCGGCGTAGTCCTTGACGAGGCAAGAGCGCGACGGGACAATCACCGAACCGCTCGTCGGTCGATGTCTGGCCGAGGCGATCCGATATTGTGCCCTTTGGAGGTTGTCCGATGACATTGCCTCGTGCCGTTGAGCTCATCGCGGGCGGACCGCTCACTATGGTGGACGTGGAGAGGGTGATCGAGCGCCATCGAGACGCATTCATCCAGCACGCCTTTATGACGAGGCTGGAGGGTACGGGCACCATCGAGCAATTCCGGCGGATGTTGCCCCGCCATGCCTTCTTCACTCTGGTCTTTCAGGACGTCCTGCGCCTCGCACGGGACCGATGCAGCGACCCGCAAATACGAGAAATCGCACGGCGGCACGAACTGGAGGATAAGGGCCACGACCAGTGGTACCTCGACGACCTGGATCGGCTGGGCGTCACTCTCGACATTCGCTGGATGTTCTCCGCCGAACACGCGCTCGCCCGAGACGTCGGATACGAGCTCGTGTCGCTGGTTCTGAGCGCCAGCGACGATCGCAGCAGGCTTTCCGTGGTTCTCTCCTTGGAGGCGATCGGGCGGGAGTTTTTTATCCGCGTGCCTGGATTCGTCGAGCGTCTGGGAGTTGCGCGCGGGCTCAAATACTTTGCAGTTCGCCATCTCGACATCGAGCGGAGCCATGACATGTTCCGAGAGGAGGGCAAGACCCGACTGGGAGCGATTGGCGTCCCCGATGAAGCAGTCCCCGAGGTGCTGAACTCGATCGAGCGGACTTTCGAAACCATGGGACTGCTCTCGGACGATCTGAACGCTGCGATGCGCGGTTAGCGGCGACGGGGCCTAGCGTCGCTCGGTGCCTCCCCGAGGGGGTCCCCGAGGGGGAGCGGCGTCGAAACGGCATCGTTGATTGTCCGGGCGCCTTGCGGTAGCGTTTTATGCTGAACATGCAGCGCGATCGTGGTCCCCTGGCTCCCACCGTTGGCGAACCGTTTCGCTTGGTGGACGTCGACGAGGACCACGCCAAGGCGGTCGCGTTCAACATGCTTTTCCTGGTTTGGCGACGACGAACGCTGGGGCCTGCCTACCGGCGCGGGATGACGCTGGTGCGTGATCTTTCCGCACGGTTTCCCGAGGGCGTGGGCGTCTGCCAGCTTGTCGAAGTCAATGCCTCGCCCCCGGACAGCGACACGCGACGCGCATTCGTAGAGTTCATGAAGATCGATGGAGTGAAGCACTTTTCTGTGCTCCACGATGGAACCGGATTCAAGGCGGCATCGGTTCGAGCGGTCATGTCGAGTGTGCACATGCTTGCGCGACCCAAGTTCAAATTCGCTGTTCATAATAGCGTACTGGCTGCAGCCGCTTGGCATGCAGCGGCACAGGCTGAACTCGGGCGGCGCGAGACGCCGGAAATCATCGAACGCGTCATTCGCGGCCTGCGCGAGCTACACCGCGACCGCTATCCAGACTAGTGCACCGCCGTCGAGGTGGAATTAAGAACCGCAGGAGGCGGTGCGCTAGCGAACTCGCGGGAGCGAGTTCGGGGTTTGGGCGGAGCCCAAGGGAAAAACGGGGGCACCGCCCGCTCGCGCAGCGAGCGTAATCGCCGCAGGCGATTGGTCGTATCTCGACGGCGGTGCACTAGACGGCGTGCTTCCCAGATCCACGGCCCGAGAACGCCTCCGGCGCGATGTACGTGGTGACGTTAAGCCCACTGCGGAGTCGTCGCAGAGAGATGTATGTCAGCAGGCTCGCCATCACGCTTAGCGGCCGACACGCGAAAAGCTCAACCGCGCGGCGGAGCTTTTTCGCGTCGCCTGGCGCCAGGAACTCACACGCCCGTTCAAGGCTGTCCCCGTCGTGATTTAGGTAGTCTCGGATTGGGACGTGCAGCGTTGCGCTCGGTGGCCCGCCCGATGCGGTGAAGGCGAAGCACGTCAGAAGCGGCCGCCGTCGGAACGGCCCATCCGTTCCGAGCAGCTGACGAATCCACCGCGCGCCGTCGCCGGGGACGTAGTCTCGCGTGCCCTCGAGAGGATGCTCGATCTCTGCGGCGCTGATCCCCGGATGAGCGACGTAGACCTTGATACGCGAGTCTCGGTGGGTCGAAAGGTCGAGTGAGAAATAGGCCAGGCCATTTCCGTTATCATCAGAAGAAATACGCTCTCTCAAGAATGCACCCGCGCCATTTGCCCCCAGGCGCGCAAGCGCCTCCATCAAGAGGCCTTTCGCCGACTGCGGCCCGCGCACCTGAGGATTGAGGTAAACCTTGAACGACGTCCCACGAATCGGGTCCAGGTCAGCGGCGTGCCACAAGGCGAACCGGACCCCCACGTGTTCCATCGGATCCATCGGCGCGAAGAGATCTCGTACGCGATCGAATCGCTCCAAGTTCACGCCCGGCAGCTTGGCAAGGCGTTCGTTTAGCGCCAGCCCCGCAGCCCACGACGATCCGGGCGAAATCTGAGCCCGCTGGGCTTCGGTCAGGATGCGCACCCTCGGAGCGCGTCCGTCGAAAGCGACCGAGAATTCAAACGGGGTGCCATCGTCGGTTATATCGGTTTGCCACGCTGGGGCAGGACCGAGGGCTCGACCCGACCACGAGCTAGACAAGAGCCGGAACACCCGACCGGCTTCTTTGCTCTCGCGCATCGGCACTCCCAGGCCCTTGCAGAGAAGCGAGAGTTTCCATTCTCCGAACGAGCCGTAGCTAGAACGCTCGTCCTCGCCGGCGAAGGCGTCGCGCGAGTCAGGGTTTACGGAAGGCGCGCCCATGGTCGACTGCTCCTTGGTGACCCCCCGAGTTTTGTCGATCCCCCTGGCACCGCGAACGCCCGAGTCGAACTCCGAGCAAGTTGCGAGCGCCGCAAATGAATCTTACAAAATGGTGCCGGTGGCGGACGTGGCCGCCCATGACGGCGCGGCGCGACCTTGGCGCCTGAAGCCGGGAGTGCGTGACCAGGTTCGGCCCGCAAAAAATGGAGTAATGCACGTGAGTACAGGACGGCTTGATCGTTCTAACGGCTCGCTCAGCACGCATCCTTAGCCCCGTCTCGGGAACGGAAACGCTTGGGTGGAAACGACCGGACCTTTGGGTGGTGGCAAATAGGACCAACTACTCGCGGGGCGGCGCCGAAGGCTCGCTGGCGCACAGGCGCCCACAGGCTGGGCGCCTCCGGCACGCAGCTCAATGCCTTTGGTCGGGCAATTTGTGTTGCGAAGAATTTGTGTTGCGAAGAAAGAAGGATCGGAGCTACGGTTGGTATGGTGCGCGGTTTTCGCGCCCATCTTGCAGTTCTGGCGTTCCGGCGAAGGAGGCACCAATGGTCGCTCGGCGTGAGTTCCTGGCAGGTCTGGGTGCGATCACCGTGTTCGGGTTCATCCCCAGCACGCGCTCGTGGGCAACGGTTGCGCAGGCAGCGTTGCCTTTCGATCGCGTGCCCGCCCTCGATGGCGTCTTGGTCACCGATCCGGCGTCACTGTCAGCGGACGCCGTCGACGTTGGCAACTTCATTCACAACACGCCTGTCGCCGTTTTGCGGCCGGCATCCGTCGACGACATCCGCAAGATGGTCCGCTTTTGCCGCCGATTCCGTATTCACGTCGGCGCCCGCGGTCAGGGCCATACGACGTTTGGCCAGTCGCAAGTCGAAGCCGGCCTCGTCATCGAGATGAGCACCCTGAACAAGGTCCATTCGATTGCACCCACGACGGCCGACGTCGATGCCGGAGTTCTGTGGAAAGACCTGCTCCAAACAATCGTTCCCCAGGGGCTGACGCCACCCGCCCTCACAGGCTTCACCGGGCTGACATTCGGGGGCACCCTCTCGGTCGGTGGCATTTCCGCGAACTACGCCGATGGTGGGCAAGTAGACCACGTGCGCGAGCTCGAAGTCGTGACGGGGGAAGGCGAGGTGACGCGCTGCTCAACTCGCGAATGTCCCGAGCTCTTCGAAGCCGCGCTCGCGGGACTCGGACAATGTGGAATCATCACGCGCGCGGTCGTGGATCTCGTTCCAGCGCTGCCCTTGGTGCGCACCTTCCAGGCGGTCTACACCGACAACGCCACGTTTTTCAGGGATTTCAGAGCGCTCATCAATCGCGGCGAGCTCGACGAGCTTTACAATGTCGGCGTACCCAACGGCAGCGGCGGATTCAGCTACCAGCTCAACGCCGCCAAGTACTTTGACCCCGCAAGCCCGCCGAACAACGACCAGCTACTGCGCGGATTGGCTTTCTCTCCGTCGGAAGCCACCGTCCAAGACGTTCCCTACCTGAGCTACGTTCTGCGCGTCGACACGCTCATCGCTTTCTTCAAGCAAATTGGCCTCTGGGACGGAGTGCTGCACCCATGGTTCGATGTCTTTTTGCCGAACCGCACCGTCGAGCAGTACGTCGGTGAGGTGACACCCACACTGACGACCGAGGACGTCGGCGCAACGGGATTCTTGCTCCTCTTCGCCAAGAAACGCTCGAAATTCACCCGCCCCTTCTTGCGTGTCCCAGACTCGGATGACTGGTTCTTTCTCTTCGACATCCTGACCGCCAACGCGGCGCCCGGGCCCGATCCGGCCTTCCAAGCCCGGATGATGGCCCGCAACCGACGGCTATTCGAAAAAGCTCGGCGGGCCGGCGGGACTCGATATCCGATTGGAACCATCGAATTCAACCGAGCCGATTGGATGCTCCAGTATGGCGACGAATGGCCCGAGCTGGTGCGGCTCAAGCAACGCTTCGATCCGGACGGGATCCTCACTCCGGGCCCGGGCATTTTCGCGTGAGCTGACGGACGGGAGACGACGTCGGCCCTCGCGTCGTGTGTCAGCGGCTAACCGGGTTTCACTGCGACGAACATTCCGACGGTGAACACGCCGGAGTCTCGCGCGGCGTCGAGGGCCGTCTTGCCCTTACGGAACAGATCCCCCTCCGGGCCCTCGTAGTTGAGCCACTGCGGCCGCTCCGCGTTCGGTGTGCTGCCCCAGCACTTCACGCCTTCGAACATGTCCGTGGCGACGGTTACCCGCAGCCCGGCATCTTCGATCATCTTCTTGTAGCCGCCCAAGGTGCCATGCCACGGGATCCGAATGTACTCGTTCACGGGCTGCATGAACTTCGAGATCTGCTCGTCTGTCTGATGCTCGCCGAAAGGCCGCTGGAGCCAGTCGATCCCGACGAGGCGACCTCCGGGCTTGAGAATTCGGAACGCAGCCCGGAAGAAGGCCGCCTTGTCGGGCAGATGGCAAACCGATTCGTAAAACGTAACGGCGTCGAAGCTGTTGTCGGCGAACGCCAACAGGCTCTTGTAGTCGTCGTCGCCCGTCGTGAGGAAGCTCACTTTGTCCGAAAGCCCAAGCTCGGCGGCACGCTCGCGGGCTCTTTGGCTGAGGACTTCGTTGTTCGATAAGCCAACGAAGTAAGCCGACGATAGTTTGGCCATGTAAAGCGTGGGTCCGCCGACCCCAGAGCCGAAATCGAGCGCGCGGCCTCCTGCCTGGATGCCGCTCTGCGCCAGGACCTTTTCCTCGAGCACTTGGGCCGCCTCGAGGACCGAAAGACCCTTCGCTTCCGCTCCAGGGTCGCCGTGGTGCCACGTGTACCCCATGATCGACTGGTAGCAATGGACGGCGCTATCGTAGAATTCGCGGACTTTGTGCTCGTGACTCATGGTGCGGCTGTTCATCTTCGCTCGAAGGCATCCATGGGCGCAAGGGCCGCTCGAGACCCGCTGGAGGGGCAACGGTTTGCGTGATACCAGGTCCTTTCCAGAGATTGTCTTACATGAGTGCCTGCGCACCAACGCCCGCGCCCTCTGGCCCCCAGCCTGATAAACTCCGCCCGCCATGCTGCCCGAGCGAAAGCAGGTCCTCATCGTCGACGACGAGCCCAACCTGCGCAGGATCCTCTCCGCACAACTCACCCGCGACGGCTACGACGTCCTGACCGCGGAGGACGGCGAGCAGGGCCTGCACCTGCTTCGCGAGCACCACATCGACCTCATCATCACCGACCTCAAAATGCCGAAGGTCGACGGCATGACCCTGCTCCGGACGGCGCTCGAAGAAGACGCCGAGATGCCGGTGGTGATCGTCACGGCGCACGGCTCGATCGATACGGCCGTCGAAGCGCTGAAGAGCGGCGCGTTCGACTTCGTGACCAAGCCCTTCGACAAGGACGAAGTGCGCCAGATCGTGGCCAAGGCGCTGAAGACCCGCGAGCTCCGCGGCGCCGACGCCACGCCGACGCCCGCGGCCCGAGGGGCGCGCTTCGGCATCATCGGCGGCTCCCAGGGAATCACGGAGCTCTACGCGATCCTCGAGCGGGTGGCCGACACCCCGACGACGGTGCTCATCACCGGCGAGAGCGGCACGGGCAAAGAGCTGGTCGCGCGCGCCCTCCACGAGCACTCGGGTCGCAAAGACAAGCCCTTCATCAAAGTCAACTGCGCGGCGATCCCGAAGGAGCTTATCGAGAGTGAGCTCTTCGGCTACGAGCGCGGCGCATTCACCGGTGCGGTCACGAGCAAGCCGGGGCGGTTCGAGCTCGCCAACGGCGGAACGCTGTTCCTCGACGAAATCGGCGAGATTCCGATCGAAATGCAAGTGAAGCTCCTGCGCGCGCTCCAGGAGAGCGAGTTCGAACGGGTCGGAGGCATCAAGACGATCCGCGTCGACGTGCGCCTTGTGGCCGCGACCAACCGCGATCTCAAGAAGCTCATCGCCGGCGGAACCTTCCGCGAAGACCTCTTTTATCGCCTGAACGTCGTGCCGATCCGCCTCCCCGCGCTCCGCGAGCGAACGGCGGACATTCCGCTTCTCGCGGAGCACTTTCTCACCAAGTTCAACGAGCGCTTGAAGAAGAAAGTCGAAGGCGTGGAGCCGGAGGCCATCGAAGCGCTCGCCCAATACCCGTGGCCGGGCAACATCCGCGAGCTCGAGAACGTCATCGAACGCGCGGTGCTCTTCTGCGACACGCAAAGGCTCCGCGCGAGCGACCTGCCGCCCGAGATCCGGGGGATTCCGGCGATGGCCAACGTCCCGCTTCCTGAGGCCGACTTGCAGGCCGCGCTCGCAGGCGAGGGAGGACTCAAGGGGCACGTGAAAGTCGCCATGAGCCGCCTCGAGAAGGAGCTCGTGAGCCGAGCGCTGCAGCAGACCAACGGCAACGTGACGCACGCGGCGCGCCTCCTCAAGATCTCGCGCAAAGGCCTTCAGCTCAAGATGAAGGAGCTGGGGCTCCGCGAGGGGTCGGCCGACCGGGGAGACTAGGAGAAGCCCTTGGCCAGCGCGCTCAACGATGCGATGTGCGCAGGGCCCGTTCCGCAGCATCCGCCGATGACCGTGGCCCCCGCGTCCAGCCAGGTGCGCCCGAGCCGCGCGTACGTCGTCGCCCCCGCGCGGGAATCCGCACCCCAGCCGATCCGCTCCTCGGCGCGCCCTGCATTCGCATACGCACCGAACGGAACACCGACGCCCGCCAACGCGTCGAGATAGCGGAGCGTCTGCGCCGCAGGTGTGCAGTTGACGAGCACCACGCTTGCCCCCTCGCCGGCGCACGCTCGGGCGGCATCGCGCATGGCCTGCGGAGTCAGGAGTGACGCGTCAGGCCCCGCGGTCAGCGCAACCCACGTCTCGGTTCCGGTGCGCACGGACTCGCGCACCGCCGCCTGCGCCTCCGCGGCCTGCGCGAACGTCTCGCATAGAATGAGGTCGACGCCCGCATCTGCGAGCGCGCGCGCCAGATCGGCGTGCTCGCCGCGCGAAGCCTCGCCGGGGCTGCGGTCGGGTCGGTAGCAGTCTTCCAGCGGCGCGATCGAGCCCGCCACCCGGTGTGCGGCCGGAACGCTCTCGCGCGCGATTCGCACAGCCAGGCGCGTCAGCGCCTCCCACGAGGCGCCCACATTGCGCTGCTTGGTCCGGAAGGTGTTCGCCGTGTGCACGACGGCCCCTGCGGACGCGTAGTCGCGGTGGATCGACGCGACGACGTCCGGCGCCGTATTCAGCGCGGCCGCGCTCCACGCGACTGTCGGAATCGCGACGCCCCTTCGGACGAGCTCCGTTCCCATCGGCCCGTCGAGGACGATGACGCCCATGGGGCCTAGGCTTGCGCGGATGCCCCCGCGGCGCCAAGCTCAAAACCGATCCCGCCAAACCCTCGAGGAAACAGCCATGCTCGGTGGACGCGACAGCGATACGGTCGACCTAGAGTGCCCCGAGTGCGGCGCGAAGGTGCACGCCACCGTCAAGGAGGCGGAGCGCGGAAAGGTGCGCTGCCCGCGGGGTCACGAGTTCGCGGTGATGGGCATGCTCGGCGGGCTCGAAGGGCCGGGCGAGCAAAAGCGGCACTAGTGCACCTTCCCGTCGCGGGAGGCGCGAGGCGGACGGGCACCGGCACACGCCCCGTCCACGGCACGGCGCTCGCTTGTCCATTCCCTTCCAAGGGAAGTGCTTCGCCGTACCGTCGCCGTGGCTTGTCTCATAGGTTCGCTCGGAACGGGTGCGGCCGACGCCGTTCGCGATCCCGACGTGTGCCCCGGCGAGTGCGACAAACCGATCACGTACTCGCTCGACCCACAGTTCAACCGCGACGAGCGTGCGCTCATCGAAGAGGGGATGCGGGTGTGGGAACGCGGGAGCGGGGGGCGGGTGTGCTTTGCGCCCGGCGGGCGCGATCTGGTGATCGACAAGCTCGACCGTTCCGACGAGCTCGAGCCCTGGGACCCGGATTGGCAACGTCATGTGGCCCTGACCAAGGGTGGGCGAATCTGGATTGTCGCGACACGCATCGACGATCCGGGCGAATACCGGGCCCTCATCGTCCACGAGCTCGGGCATCACCTGGGCATCGGTCACATCGAAGACACGCCCGCCACGTACATGCACAGTACGATCAACGACACCCCCGTGGAGCTCTGGGCTCACGCGAGCCTGCCCAGGCGGGACGGGCGCGCGTTCTGCGAAGTACGCCGCTGTACGTGCTCGTATTGAGCAAGCCGCGTCGCTCTCGCGTTCGAGCGCCATGACGTGGACGTCGTGGGTCCGCGCACGAAACGACTCGAACAACGAAAATGCGGAAGACGGAAAAGCGGGCCCTCCCGAAGGCCCCCCGCCTCCCCGTCTCCCTCTGAATCTCACCCCCGCTCAGTCGTAGTACTCGTGGCCGAGGTGGGTGATGAGCTCTTCGCCCATCAGCCATCGCAACGTGTTCTTGAGCTTCATCAGCTGAATGAAGAGGTCGTGCTCCGGGCGGAGGCCCGGCGCCGTCATCGGGCTCTTGAAGTAAAATGAGAGCCATTCCTGCGTTCCGCGGAGGGACGCGCGCTGCGCGAAGTCGAGAAAGAGCGCCAGATCGAGGACCACGGGCGCCGCGAGGATCGAGTCGCGGCAGAGGAAATCGATCTTGATCTGCATCGGGTAGCCGAGCCAGCCGAAGAGGTCGATGTTGTCCCACCCCTCCTTGGCGTCGCCCCGCGGCGGGTAGTACTCGATGCGCACCTTGTGAAACAGATCGCCATAAAGCTGCGGATAGGCCTCGCGCTGGAGAATGACATCGAGGACGCCGAGCTTGCTCGTCTCCTTCGTCTTGAAACACCCCGGATCGTCGAGCACCTCGCCGTCGCGGTTGCCCAGGATGTTCGTCGAGAACCAGCCGCGCACGCCGAGCATCCGCGCCTTGAGCCCGGGAGCGATGACCGTCTTCATCAACGTCTGCCCGGTCTTGAAGTCTTTTCCAGCCAGCGGAACTTCGCGCTCGCGGGCAAGCTGCCACGCCGCCGGAAAGTCGACGCTCAGGTTCGGCGCGCCGTTGGCGAAGGGGATCCCCTCCTTCAAAGCCGCCCACGCGTAAAGCTGCGAATTGGCAATGCCCGGATCGCTCTCCTGGAGGCCGCGCTCGAACGACGCCACCGACTCGTGGGCGCGCGTCGGCGTGGTGAACGTCTCGGTCGACCCGCACCAGATGCAGACCGCGCGCGTGCATTCGCGCTCGCGCACGAAGCGCCGCATGTCGTCACGGATCTGCTCGACCATTTCGGCCTTCGACCGACCGCTCTTCACGTGCGTGCCGGTCAGGCGGCGAACGTACTCGGGATAGAAGGCGCCCGGCATCGGTTGGATGAGCTCGAGCTCGGCGCGCACGGTGTCGAGGTGCTCGTGCCGCAAGACGTCTGCCTCGACCGCTCGCGCGTGGGCATTGCCCGGAAACACGTCCCAACCCCCGAAGACGAGGTCGTTCAGTGAGGCGAGTGGGACGAAATCGCCAATCTTCGGCGCACGACCGCTCGTGCGGCGCCCGAGCCGGATGGTCGCGAGCTGGGTCAGCGACCCCACCGGCTCAGCCAGCCCTCGGCGCGCGAGCAGAACGCCCGCGATCGTCGTCGTCGCCACCGCGCCCATTCCGGGCAGGAGCACAGCAAGCCTTCCTTCGGCAGGTCGAATATGAGTTGGTCGATTCACGGGGCGCCTCCATCGGGTTGCGACGCGCCCCGTTCGAGCCGGGAACGTGTCATCCGCGTGGCTCGTGCGTTGCACGTCGCACGCCTGCCCGAGAGACCACGTCGTTGAAGCCAAAGCGACCACTTGTTCCCTGTGTCAGCCTGCCACGTCGAGCGTGCAAGGCGCATCCGAAGCAGCCGAGTCCGCCGCCGGGCAGTCTCTCCGATCTTTCCTGGCGACCCTGGCGGTCAATCCTCTCTTCGGGAGCGCTATTAGATTAGAAGCCTGGTGGTTTTCGTCGAGACCAAGCGATGGGTTCGTCGGCCGCGCGACGAATACTACTGTATTTTGAGCGCGGCCGACGAAGCCAGCGCGCCGGTATCGGCGAAAACCACCAGGCTTCTAGGCGGCCAATCCGGCATACCGAAGTAGCGCATCGATTGTCGGACGGCGTCCTCGGAAGTCGACGAAGAGGTCCATCGCCTCCCGCGAGCCGCCCAGCGCCAGCACGGTGTCCCGGAAGCGATGCCCGGTCTCTCGCGCGAATTGGCTCTCTTCGAACGCGGCAAACGCATCCGCCGAGAGCACTTCAGCCCATTTGTAGCTGTAATAGCCTGCCGCGTATCCACCGGCGAAGACGTGCGTGAAGCTGTTGGGCATTCGATTCCAAGCTGGAGGGGGAAAAACGCTGACTTCGCCTCTCACTCGATTCAGCGTCTCGAGGACGCGCGCGCCGGCTTGGGGATCGTAGTTCCTGTGAAGTCGCAAATCGAAGAGCGCGAATTCGATCTGGCGCAGCGTCGCCAGCCCCGCTTGAAACGCGCGGCCCGCACGGATTTTCTCGAGCAAGGCGTCGGGCAGCGGTTCGTGCGTGCGAAAATGACGCGCGAACCCGCGGAGCGTTTCTCCGTGATAGCACCAGTTCTCCATGAACTGGCTCGGCAGCTCGACTGCGTCCCATGGCACGCCGCGAATTCCCGAGACGGACGCTTCGTCCACCCGCGTCAGCAGGTGATGCAGGCCGTGCCCGAACTCATGAAAGAGCGTCAAGAGCTCGTCGTGCGTCAAGAGCGCAGGCTGCCCCGCCAGGGGCGGGGCGAAGTTGCACGTGAGGTACGCGGCCGGATGTTGCACCCCGGCGCTCGTGCGGCGGCGGCCGACGCACTCGTCCATCCAGGCCCCCCCGCGCTTGTCTTCGCGCGTGTAAAGGTCGAGAAAAAACGCGCCGATCGGCGTCCCGTCCGCTTCGCGTATCACGTAGGTCGTCACGTCGGCGTGCCAGGTCGGAATGCCCTCGGCTCGCTCGATCGCGACGCCGTACAGCTTTTCGACGAGCGCGAACATCCCGGCGATCGCGCTGGCCGCTGGAAAGTACGGGCGCAGCTCGTCCTCCGAAAAGCCGAGCTTCTCTTGCCTGAGCTTCTCGGAGTAATAGGGCACGTCCCACGGCTGAAAGTCGTCGATGCCGTCGAGCCGCTTCGCGAACGTCTTGAGCTCGGAAAGCTCGGACTGGGCGTTTTGGCGGGCGCGAGCCAAGAGATCGAGCAAGAACCGTTCGATCTCGTCCGCGGACCCGGCCATCTTGGTCGCGAGTGACATCTCGGCGTAGCTGCGCATCCCGAGCAGCCGCGCTTGTTCGTGGCGCAGCGCCAGGATCTCGTCCATCAGCGCCGTGTTGTCGAACTTTCCGGCCAGGGGTCCCTGGTCGGACGCCCTCGTGCCGTACGCCTCGTAGAGCTCGCGGCGAAGGTTGCGGTCGTCGGCGTAGCTGATGACGGCGTCGTAGCCGGGGAAGTCGAGCGTAAGCCGGAACCCGTCGAGGTTCTTCGACGCCGCCTTCGCGCGAGCGGCGGCCTTGCCTTGCTCGGTCATCCCGGAGAGCTTGGGCTCTTCCGTCACGTGCTTGCTCCAAGCCTGCACCGAGTCGATGACGTTCTCTTCGAACTTCGACTGAAGCTCCGATAGACGCAGGGCGATCTCCTTGAAACGCGCCTTGCCTTCGGGCGGCAGCGCGACGCCGGACAGCTTGAAGTCGCGGAGTGCATCGCGAACGACTTTCTGGCGCGAAGGCGACAGGGCACCGTAGGCGGGGCCAGCTGCCAGCTTTTCGTACACCCGAAACAGCGCCTCGTTCTGGGCGAGCTCCAGACGGTAGGCGGTGATCGTCGGTAGGCACGCGTTGTAGGCCTTCCGCCACTCGGGTGTGCTCGTGACGCCGAACAGATGCGTCACGGGCCCCCAGGCGCGCGCGAGGCGGTCTTCGAGCTCTTCGAGGGGATCGAGCAGGGCTTCCCACGGCGCGGCCGACGTCGCGCGGTCGGCGTCGGCCAAGAGGGCTTGAAGGCGCGCGCGGTTCTCGGCGAGCACGGCGTCGACGGCCGCCGCAGCGTGCTCGGGGAGAATGCGGTCGAAAGCCGGCAGCCCGCCGGGCGCGGTGGGGAAAAGCAGGGGGTTGTCCGTCGGCGTGGAGGCGGTCATCTCACTGGCCACGCATTGTCGCCGCGCGCGGCCGTTCCGGCGAGCGATTTGCGCAGGCGCTGTATTGCGAGCTCGAGCGGCCCGCGCGTGGGTGGGAAACCTTCGGCGAGACGTAAACGCCGCACAGTGTGCGTCCCTGGGCCCCTAATGGAGACGGATATTGAACGTGCCGCCCATCGAGAACTCACTTAGAATGATGTTACCTGCAGGTTTCGCGAGTTCCGTTCGCTCCGCAATAATATACTTATTGAAGAATCTGGGGGATCCGTAAGGGGAGTCTGACCCATGAGAGAATCGAATAGTGGCTTGACCACGGTGGCGGGCTTCGCCGCCATCGCGGCGCTGGGCTTCCTTGTCGTCGGACTCGGCGGATGCGGAACGGCCGCTCCCGACTGGAACGACGGCGGAGTGCCCCCCGGCGGCAGCGGCGGCTGCGGCCTGCTCTGCCCGCCGGCCAGCTCGTCCGGCGCTTCGTCGGGGTCTGGGTCCGGAAGCACGGTCACGGTGACCACCGGAATGGCGACCACCCCGGCGATGGGCGGTCTCACGGCACCCGATTGCGCGGGATGCACGTTCCCCGCTGCCAGCGCTCCGAGCTGCGCGGGAGCGCCGGCGATCACGCTCGTCTATCCGAACGACAACGTCCTGGTTCCACCGAATCTGAACGTCATTTCGGTGCAATGGACGCCCAATGGCGCCCCGTTCACGGGCTTCGAAGTGGACTTCAGCCAATCTCTGCAAAGCCCCAAAACCGACTGGAAAGTCGTCACGGCTTGCAAGACGCCTACGACCGACGCGCAGTCGAACACGCCTTCGGGCGGTTGCGAGCTTACGGTGGACCCCCTGACGTGGAGCAAGCTGGTCGCCGCGAATCGCGGCCTCAGCAACCCGCTGACGATCACCGTGCGCGGCACGACGGACGGCAAGTGCGCATCGGCGTCGTCGAACACGATCCACATGTCCATCGCCGAGGAAGACTTGCTCGGCGCGTACTACTACTGGAAGTCGACCGTCACGGCCGCCGGCGTCGGGGGACAGATCTGGGAGAAGGTCTTCGGCGATCTCGCCAACGCAGAGAAGAACGTCACGTCCGCCGTCACGCTCCGAACGGGAACGCTCAACGCGACCTGCAACGGCTGCCACGCCCTTTCGCGGGACGGCAAGCGCATGGTGATCTACTCCGACGACAACGACTCGGATGACGAGTACAGCGACGTCGTCGGCTCGCTGCTCGACATGACCACCACTCCGAACGCGACCGAGCTGGGCGTCGGCGCCAACGGCAATCGCATGGGAGGCCAGCCCCCCGGGTTCACGACGATCAATCCGGTCGCGTCGTTCTACATCTCTTCGAATGGGATGCCGCTGACGGGCGTGGGCAACACGGGAACGCCGTCGACGACCTCGGCCGGCTACCCCGCTGCGGTCCCGACCAACGGCTGGTCGGAATGGAACGGACAAACCGGCGTTTGGTCGGGACCGATCACCGTCGGCGATCCGGCGTCCCGCCCGACGATGCCCGACTGGTCGGTCGACGGAACGTCGGTCGTGTACGTCCAGCCGAGCGCCGTCGCGCAGTGGGACATGAACGGCACGGGGGCATTCCAGGGATCGCGCGAAGACGATGACCACATCTTCGGCGGGAGCCTCTACACGGTGCCTTACACGGGCAACGGGGCGTTCGGAATGCCGACGGTGTTCCTTCAGTCGGCGGGCGAGAACAACTACTACCCGAGCTACTCGCCGGACCAGCCGATGTCCTACGTCATCTTCAACCGAGCCCCGCTCGACATGAGCGCCGGATCGGTGACGGGGTGCACCACCGGCACCAACGCGCCGATGTGCCCCAACGACAGCTTCTCGAACCCCGCGGCGCGCTTGATGCTCATGCAGAACGCGGCGAATTCGAAGCCTATCGACATGGAGAAGGCCAACGGCACGCCGGGGGCGGCCCCTCTACCGTGGTCGAACTCGTATCCCCGCTGGGCGCCGTTCGTGCAGAATTACCACGGAAACAAGCTACTCTGGTTCACGTTCTCGTCGACGCGCGACTACGGCGTTCGCGTGCTCAACCACAAGATGGGAATGTACCAGTGCTATCCCGCCGACGCGTACCAAACCCCGGGCGGGGCACACAAGTCGGCGTTCGCGAGCCAATGCCAGGAGCCGCAGCTCTGGATGGCGCCGATCACGTTCACCGAAGCGCAGGGAGCTAGCGTGGATCCCTCGGGCGTCGCCTTCTGGATCCCGTACCAGGACCCGACGACCCACAATCACACCGCGCAGTGGACGCAGCAAGTGACGGCCCTTCCACCTCCCGTCGGCAAGTGCACGTGCGTGCCGCAGGGGCAAACGTGTTCGAACAACGCGTGCGGGTGCTGTTCGGGGCTCGCCTGCGCGGGCAACGGCACCTGCATCAGCGTGCTTCAGTAGCGGCGCCCGGCGTTCGAACGCCCAGGTGGTCCGCGATCGCGCGGGCCACTTCGTCCGGTTGCTCTTCGGCGAAGGTGTGCGAATCCGTTCGGACGACGAGCAGCCTGGCGTGCGCGATCCGCGAGCGGAGGAATTCACCGACGGCCGCGGGCGCAATGGGGTCCGCGTCGCCGAACACGAGAAGCGTCGGGGCCCGGACCTGAACGAGGCGTTCGTCGAGGTCCGTCTGGTCGCGCTCGAACCAATCCGGGACTTCGCTTCGCTCCGCGCGGAAGCCAGCGCGCCAGTCGATCCCGGAGCGAGCCACTCTCGATCCGCCGGAGGTGGCCACCAGCACCAGCCGTCGTATGCGGTCGGGATGTTCGATCGCGACGCGCATGGCGAGAACACCGCCCATGGACTGCGCGACCACGTCGAGCGGCCCGGCGGGGAGGCGCGCCAGCAGCCACTGGGCGAGATCGTCGAGCGACCGGATCATGGGGTCGGGCGGGGCATCGCCGAAGCCAGGCCAGGCAAACAGAGTGGACGGGCCACCGAGGCGCGCCGCCACCGGCTCCCAGAATGCGCGGCGGCCGCCGGCCCCGGGGAGAAAGACGGTCGTCACCTCGCCTCGCGGTCGACGAGGTCTCCCGGCGTGTCCCAGTCGCGCAGCTGGCCTGCCTCGTCGGGGCGGAGACATAGCTCGACCGCCCCGCAGTCGCGGAGCAACCGATGCATGGAGTGCTCGCGCGTGCTTGCGAGCGCCCGCGCAATCGGAACGACGCGCGCGGGTTCGTAGCGGGCGCACAAGGGCTCCCAGCGGCCATCGCGACGCGGGGCCACGATCGGCGCGTCGTTCGACGCCTCGAGCAGACGTTCGACGAGCGCGCCGGAGACGAAGGGCATGTCGCAAGCGAGCGCGAGGGCAGGCGCGTCGTGCGCGCGTCGCAGGAGGGCCAAGAGCCCGCCGAGGGGCCCGATGCCGGAAGGCTCGTCCGCGACGACCTCGATGCCGAGGCCTTCGTACTCCCTGCGCGCACCGACCAGCACGAC
>Ga0265342_10000523_pt1 | contig 40875 bp, 26 predicted proteins | sample 4CB327metaG_FD_203125 | JGI IMG/M metagenome (GOLD analysis project Ga0265342, IMG submission 203125) | Rhizosphere microbial communities from Carex aquatilis grown in University of Washington, Seatle, WA, United States - 4-CB3-27 metaG | ecosystem: Host-associated > Plants > Roots >... | reverse complement strand
CGGCTCGGCGACGACCTACGCAACCCAGTGTGATTTCGTCTACCCGTTCACCGGGACGCAGGGGACGGTCTACATGATGGACGCCGACCGGTGGATTCCGACAGGCGGCTTCCAGGGCGACTACCTGTGGTTGCCCATGACCTTCGGCGCCACCGGTGCACCGACGATGGACTACTACCAGGACTGGGACTTGAACGTCGCGTCCGGAGCCTGGCGGGCCTTCGATCGCACGCGCGACCTGGCGCTCGGCAAGCCGGCCACGGCCTCTTCGACGAACGGCGCGAACGTGGCCGCGAACGTCACCACCGCCACCACCTATCAGAACTACACGAACTTCCGCTGGGAGAGCGCGGCCAGCGACCCGCAAACGCTCATGGTCGACCTCGGGGCCGCGAAGGAGGTCGATCGCGTGATCCTCAAGTGGTACTCGAACTATGGCAAGTCGTTCAAGCTCCAGGTCTCGGGCGACGCGACCACCTGGACCGACGTGTACGCCACGACCACCGGCGCGTCCTACTCCGTCACCGACGTGACCTTCGCCAAGACCACCGCGCGGTACGTGCGAATGAACGGCACGCAACGGGGCAATCAAGGCGGGTATTCCTTGTTCGCGTTCATGGTTCTGGACGATCCGTAGCGCGACGGGCTGCGGTCTTCCGAGGAGCAGCCCGCCGGGTCGAATCAAGTTTCCCGGCCGGTCAGACGAGTCGATCTGGCCTCCGAGAAAACGGGGGCCTGGTCCTTTGGGCCTGACCCTGGAGCCTGTACACTGAAAAGCGACACCATTCCCGTGACGGCAGGAGGTCCGCGCCGATGAAGAGGACTGCGACGATTCTTGCCGCGCGAGGGGTTGGCCTCTGCTTCACCCTCGCCCTGGGATGCACGGGCGCCGTCACCTCCAGCGGCGGTGTGGGCTCGGGCGGTGGCGGCGGTCCCCCCAAAAACAGCGGCAGCGGCAGCGGCGGCGCCGGTCCCGTCGATCCCGGCATCATCGACCAGCCCGGCAGTGGCAGCGCGGGAGGCACACCCGGCGGCCTCGGCGGCGGCGGCACCGGCCCGGCCACGTCGAGCTGTGTCCCTGGTGATTTGCCCGCGACGACGCGCCTGTTTCGGTTGACGCACGCGCAATACGACAACACGGTCAGCACGCTGACAGGCCTCGACCTGAAGCCGTCCGCGGATTTCCCGGCCGATCAGAACCAGGCGGGGTTCGATCGCGGCATGGATCTCGAGGTGGGCGACGCGCTCGGCAAGGCCTATCGCGCGGCCGCCGAAGCGATCGCCGCCCAGGTGGTCGCGTCGCCGGCGGCGCTGCAGAAGGTGGTGGGTTGCGATGCGTCCACCGGCAATGCGTGCGCCACGGCGTACGTCGCGTCCTTCGGGCGACGGCTGTATCGCCGTCCCCTGACCGACGCCGAGAAGACCGCGATGATGACCCTGTTCAGTCAGGGCGCGGCCCTCGTCGACGGCGCGGGCAGCGCATTTCAAAAGGGCGTACAGATCACGCTCGAGGCGTTCCTGCAGTCGCCAAAGTTCCTGTACCGCACCGAGCTCGGGACGCAACAAACGGGCGGTCTCGTCGTGCTCGACGCGTACGAACGGGCGAGCCGGCTGTCTTACTTCATTCAGAACGGCCCCCCCGACGACATGCTGTCAGCGAAGGCAGACGCCGGGCAACTGGCCAGCGCCGACGACGTGGCGGCCGAGGCGCGGCGCCTCGTCGCGACGACGCCCGCACACGAGACCGTCCGCGACTTTCACCACCAGTGGCTGAACATGGACATCTACGCGAACAAGCTGACCAAGGACCCCACGGCGTATCCGACCGTGACGCCCGACCTGGCGCCGACCCTGGCCGGCGAGACCGAGAAGTTCGTCGACGACGTGGTGTTCTCGCTGGGGAAGGGATTCCCTTCGCTGATGACGGCCCCGTTCACCTACGTGAACCAGACCACCGCGCCGATCTACGGCCTCACCGGCAGCTTCGGCGCGACGCTGCAACGGATCGACCTCGATCCCAGCCAGCGGGCGGGGCTGCTGACGCAGCTCGGGTTCCTCGCCTCCAATGCCTACAGCAACCGCAGCTCGCCCATCCATCGTGGGGTCTTCGTGCAACGACGGGTGCTGTGCGGGACCATCCCCGATCCGCCGCCGAACGTTCCCCAGCTTCCGCCGCTCGGCGCGACGCAGACCACGCGGCAAGAGGTCGACATGCACACGGCGCCCGACGCGTGCAGCGGTTGCCACCATGCCATCATCAATCCCGTCGGTTTCGGGTTCGAGAACTACGACGCTGTCGGCGGCTACCGAACGACCGAGAACGGGTTCCCGATCGACGCGACCGGCACCCTGGCCGGGACCACCGAGGCCGCGGCCGGTCGCGGCGCCTTCAGCAACGCCATCGAGGAGTCGGCGCTGATCGCCGCGTCGCCCGAGGCGGCGGCGTGCTACGCCAAGACCTGGGTTCGCTACGCGTTCGGGCGCCCCGAGAGCGCCGGTGACACCTGCGCGATCGCCGTCGTCGGCGGCAACCTGGCCAGCGACGACTACAAGGTCACCGATCTGATGGTGGACCTGACCCGCACCCGCGCCTTTCTCTACCGCGCCCCCGGAGGCAACTGAGATGAAGACCAGGGCGACGACGACGATGAAGCGCCGGCAATTCCTGCGGGGTCTCGGCGGCGTGACCGTGGGCCTGCCGTTCCTCGAGACCTTCGCGCCGCGCAAGGCGGTCGCACAGGCGGCCGCGACGCCGAAGCGCCTGGTGGTCTTCTTCAACTCCAACGGCGTCAACATGGACAAGTGGTTTCCGACGACGGCTTACGGCCCCTTGACCGCGGACTCGTTCACCGGGACCGGGCTCGAGCCGCTGTCGTCGTACGCCACGCGCATCCTGCTGCCGCGTGGGATGCACCAGGTCCCGCGGGGCTACATGCGCGATCCGGGCGGCGGTGACGACCACGCGCGCGGGGTCGGCTGCAAGCTCACGGCAGCGCCGCTCGCCGACACGACCGAACGTTACGCGACGGGGGTCTCGATTGACCAGGTCATCGCCCAGGCGGTGAACCCCGGCGGACAGGGCGCCTTCAACACGATGATCGGTTACCGCAGCAAGGACGTCCTCGGTTGCATCTCGTACGTCGCGGCGGGCCAGCAGGCGAGCCCGTTCCAAGATCCCTGGAAGGCCTTCAAGGACTGGACCACGTCCGGAGCGCCGGCCGCGGGCGCGATGGTCGACCTGGCGGCGGCCAGGCGCAAGAGCGTGCTCGATCTGGTCAAGGTCGACTTCGACGCGCTGAAGGCCAACCCGGCGCTGAGCGCGCAAGACCGCACCAAGCTCGACCTGCACTACACGTCCATCCGCGACGTCGAGACGACGATGGGCGCCGCGGGCCTCCCGGCGTGCGGCATGGACGCCACGCGCACGAGCCAGATCATGGCCATCGATCCCACCACCGTCACGCTCGATAGCCAGTACCAGACCATCGGCGGGATGATGATCGATGTCCTCGCCCTGTCGCTCGCGTGCGATCACAACCGCGTGGCGACGATGCAGTGGGGCTCGGGGGCGGCGGGCCCGATCTTCAGCTGGGTGCCGCCCGACCTCAACTCCATGTACAACCACCACAAGCTGTCGCACGGTTCCACCACCGACGGCGGGACGATGAACACGCTGCCGATGGATCAATGGAAGTCGGCGCTGTTCAACATCGACCAGTGGTACGCGACGCAGCTGAAGGCGCTGCTCGATCGGATGTCCGCCTACGTCGAGCCGGGCGGCACCATGCTGGACAACAGCGTGGTGGTCTACATGAACGATCTCAGCGACGGCCTCGCGCACAGCTGGATGGATCTGCCGCTGATGCTGATCGGGGGCTGCCAGGGCTACTTCAAGCAGGGGCAGTATCTGAAGGTGACGACCGGGACGGGGACCGCCAACGACACCGACGCGCCGACGAACCAGCTCTGCACGACCCTGGCGAACGCGATGGGCGTCCCGATGTCGAACTTCGGCAGCGCCCCCACGGGCAAGGCCGGCGAGCTGGCCGCGCTCAAGGCCTGAAGCTCGGCGCGGCTGTTCAGGGCAAGCCCCTACTTGGGTGGGAAGGAGACCACCACCACGGAGTAGGCGGGCACCGCCACGGGCACGGAGGTACCGGTCGTCGACGAGAAGATCGGGGCGCCAGCGCTGACCGGGCCGTCGTTGTTGTTGCTGGCCGCGGGAACGAACGAATACACGGTGCCCGCGCAGCCGAGCGCGCCCCCGGTGACGTTCAACGTCACATTCGCCGCCGCGCTTGGGCTGATGTTGGTCAACATCACGCTGAACCCGCCGTCGACGTGGTGAGCGGCGTGGGCGACCAGCGTCGTGCTCGACGACGTCGGCCGGGGAAGCATGCTGTCGCCGCCGGCGGCCAGATAGTGGGCGATGAGCTGACCCTTGTAAGCGAACCCCGGCGTGTCCTGGACGGGGGTCGCCAGCAGGTACTGGTTGTCGTGAAGCTGGGCCCAGTGGACCGCCAGCGCGCTCTGCTCCATGAAGGTGGCGTAGGACTCCGCCGCGAACAAGCCGCCGATCTGGAGCTGGCTCGGGGTGCCCGTGGTGGGGTGCCAGGTCTGACCGATGATGGCCGCCGTTCCGTACAGCGTGTTCGGCCCCCATTCGGTCACCGCGATCGGCATGGTGGCGCCACGGGCACCGCACGCGGTCATCATCAGGGCGTGCAGATCCGAGAACATCGTCGGGATATCCGTCCCCGGCAACGTCAGCAGGCTGGCGAGGGTCGTGCCCGGGTACCAGTGGACGGCGGCGAAGTCCATGCCGGCGCACGCGCCGTTCAGGGCACCCGCGTCGAACCCGGCATAGGCCGAGTCGGGCCAGTTGACGACTCGCCCGAACTGGATCGTGCTGTCGACCGCCTTCATCGCCGTGGCAAATTCGGCCGCTGCGGTACCGTAGACCGACGGCGCCAGGTTCGCGTTGTTCTTGCGGGCCGTGCCGTTCGTCCCGTTGTAGGGGGCGTGCAGGTCGGCCTCCCAGCCGGCGCTGGTTGCGCTGCCGTTGAAGTAGCCGTTTCCGTACAGCTCGTTTCCCAGCTCCCAGTACTTGATCCCGACCGGCGCGGGATGATTGATGCGCAGAAAGTTCTTCCCGTCGTCGACGGGCAGCGGAGCGGCAGCGCGCAGACCGGCCCAGTACCCGACGGTGCCGAAGTCCACGGGCGGCACCGAGTTGTCGGCGCCGATCGACGTCGTATCGCCCGGGCTCCCGTTGGCATACGCCACCCACGCGGCCGCTTCCTTGGGGCTCCCCGGCCCCTTGGTCCCCGAGTTCATTCCGTAGTTCACCGTGATCAGGGCATTCGCGCCGAGACGTCCGAGCAGCAGCACGAACTGGCCGAAGTTCGCCTCCGGGGCCACGTAGATCGTGTTGCTGCCCGCGCCTGCCGCCGGTGTGTCCGTCGCCGTGTGGCTCTCCCAGTGATACAGATCCGCGTACGATCCGCCGGGGTAGCGCAGCGACGTGACGCCGGCCGCCCGCAACAGCTGCTCCGTGGTGGTGGAGGTGGTCAACAGACCATCGTAGACGGCGGTGTGGATGCCCATCAGATCGGGGCTGACCTTCGTCGTGGCGGCGGCGGCGAGATCCACCGTGACGGTGACCGCGGCCCCCGTGGTGACCGGGGTGGGAGCCTGACAGGCGACCGTGGCGCCGCCCGTGCCCCGCCCGGGTGATCCAGCGTTACCGTTGGCGCCGCCGCTGCCGCTGGCGCCGCCGTTGGCGTTTCCGCCGCCACTGGCCATGCTTCCACCGCCGCCAGGCGACTGCCCGCCGCCTCCCCCCGGCGTGCCTCCCGTCCCCGCGCCGCCGCCACCGCCGGCGGCGTTTCCGCCCGTCCCTCCGGCCAAACCTCCGCTGCCCCCGGAAGAGCCCCCCGTTCCCGGCGAGCTGCTGCCCCCCGTCCCGGCAGGCATTGCCCCTGTGCCCCCTGTGCCGCCGGGGCCGGCCCCGCCGGTGCCGGCGGTCGTGCCTCCGGTGCCCGCGGACTTGCCCCCGCCCGTCCCTGAGGATGGTCCCCCTGAGCTGTTCGTGGAACACCCCGCCGCCAGCAACAAACCGACGAGTGCCGGAGAAAGGGTCCGCGTGATTCCAAAGGTCATGAGAGCTCCCGTTGTCGTTTGCGTGCCCGCAACCCGGGCATCGTCCCTGCTGGCGAACCGGCGCGCCGCCCAGCAGCGGCCCAAGCTACCACGAATCCGGGCGGTCGACCGGGCGGCGCTCGGGTCGGGAGCTGGGTCTTCCCCGCTGCCCTGACAGCGTCTCGACCGCCGCTCGCGTCAGCGCGCGTTGAGCAACACGGCGACACCGTTGACCGTGGCGGCGACGACGTCGAGCTTCCCGTCCCCATTCATGTCTCCGAGCGCCAAGGAAGCCACCGCCCCATCGGTCTCGAAGCCGATGGGGTCGCCGAAGGCTCCGGTGCCGTTGTTGAGGTACACGCCGATGGTTCCGGAGTTGATGAAAGACACGATCAGATCCGGGTAGCCATCTCCGTTGAGGTCGCCCACCGCGACGGACGTCGGGTACCGGTCTCCGCCGTAGATGATGGCAGCCCCGAGTGCCCCGTTCCCGACGTTGAGCAGGATTCCAATCCCTCCACCGCCATCGCCACCTCCCGCCACGACGACGTCGGCTCTTCCGTCGCCATTGAGGTCACCGCTGGCGAGGGCATGCGGGCTGCTCCCGGCGGCGTAGGTCTTGACGCCCGTCGCCCCGCCGAATTGTCCCATCCCGTCGTTGGTCATGACCCTCACGCCCCCGGCATCATCGGCCACCACCAGAGAGCCGCGTCCGTCCCCGTTGAGATCGGCGAGGAGCAGGAAATTCGGGCTGGGCCCGGCAGCATAGGTGCTCGCCAAGAACGCTGCGTGTCCAGCGTTGAGGAGAACTCCGATCCCGGAGCCATTGTGTGAAGGGTCGCCATGGTTGGCGGTCCCGATATCCAGGTGACCATCGTGGTCGAGATCGCCGATGATGACGCCAACGGGATTCTTGCCGACGCTGTAGCTCGTGGGGGCGGACAGCCGTCCTGCACCGTCGTTGATGAAGAGGTTGACGCTTCCGTTGTTCGGATTCGTGGCCGCGAGGTCGGGCTTGCCGTCTCCGTCGACGTCCCCGACCGCGATCGCGCTGAGGTAGCCCATGCCCACATTGTCCGCGGTACCCAAGACCCCTTTTCCATCGTTGCCGAGGACGTAGACGATGGTGCCGTCGTACTGACCACCCTGGGCACCGCCGGACGCCGCGCCACTTCCGTTGGCGCCTCCGGTCGCGACGGGCCCGCCGAGGGCGACCACGTCGGTCGCGTGGTCGCCGTTCATGTCGGCGAGGGCGACAGCGAAGGCACCGGGAACAGGGTAGGTGACGGAGGGCTCGAGGGCGAGGTGACTGGAGGCGGGAGCGCCCCCCAGGCCAGGGGCACCAGCGGCGGCGGACATCTGGCCGCCGGATCCCGGTGTTCCCCCCGAGGAGCTCGGGGGAAATACCCCGCCGCTGCCGTTGCCGCCGCTGCCCAGCACGGCGCCGCCGCTGCCCAGCACGGCGCCTCCACTCCCGCCCATGCCACCAGAGGCGACCGCGGCGTCGCGAACCTCGCCGATGGCGGTGTGGTTGTTGCACGCTGCCGGCACGGCGGCGACGGCGGCGGCGCCTAACACGGTCATGGTCAAGGCGAAGGCAGTCTTCATTTTGCGTGGCTCCTTTTGATCAACCCATGTCGGTCGCGTCGAAAAAGTTACGATGAGCACGCACCGTCTCGCTGACGACAGGCGCTCGGACGTGGAACGTGGGTGTGGGCGGTGACACGACGGCTACAGGGCGTCATGTCGGGAGGGGCGCGAACGTTTCACGCTCCTCGGCCGAGGGAGACGCCTCCCCAAGGAACGCCTCGAACGCCGGCAGGTTGCGGCCGGTCCCCGTGACGGAAACGGTGTGGGTGCGTGGCCATGCCGCGCGTGCCGCCTCGAGCCAGGGCGAAGATCCGCTCGCGCGAAAGCCCGCGCGCAGCCCAACCAAGAAGCCCGGGTCGACCAGCGTCGCGCTCGCGGTCACGGGATAACTCTGCCCGGCGACATCGAGCGCCGTCGGGGCGAACCCCGCATCGAGCGTGAGCGCGACCGTCTTCGCACGCAGCAGCGAGCGCGCGTCGAGGACACCCCCGACGCGTCGCCAGGTCGCTTACCCGGGGCCAGCGGCGCTGGCTGGCCCGACCACGAGGGTGTGTGTGCCCACCGCGAGGACGCCGAGGCCGATGGCCACGCCCGCGTCGCGGCTATGGATGGCGACCTCGGCCAGCACGGCTGGTGCGAGATCCCTCGCCGCGAGCGACGCCAGCAGCGCGACGCCACTCTCGAGCTCGAGAGGCGCTGACGATCCTGAAAATGCGGCAAGCGCGGCCAGAGTATCAGCGCGCGGCGGCGCCTGTCGAGCTTCGCATCGCACGCCGGGGCGCGGCGCGGTCGTCACCGGATGTCAGTCAGGCAGACAGGCACGCACTCTGGGCGGGCCGAGCCTCCGCGCGGCTGACCCGAACCACGGGTTCAGGCACACTGTGGCGGCAATGACCAAGGTGCAACGCGCCCCGAGAATGACCCCAATGACCCGAATGAACACCTCCCGGTTGACCTGCTCCGCGCTCGTCATCGCCCTGGCCGGGTGGGTCGGGTGTTCCTCGGCCTCGAGCGCCGGTCCCGGATCGGCGGACAAGGGCACCGGCGGGGGCACGAGGATGGGCGCGAGCGGCGGCGGCATCGGTGACGGCGGCGGGTCCGCGGGTCTCGGCTCTTCTGGCGGTGCCTCCGGCACCGGGGGAAGCGCCGCGAGCTCCGCGTCCGGCGGAAGCCCTGCCATCGGAGGTGGGCGCGCGACCGGCGGAAGCGCGAGCGGCGGAGCGGCGGGATCCTCGGGCGCAGCCGGCGATGCCGCCGGCGCGGGTGCGTCGAGCGGCGGCATGATGGGCCGTGGCGCGGCCGGCGGCGTCGGCGGCGACTTCGGTGGCGCGGGTGCGGGGGTTTCGAGCGCGGCAGGCGGCGAAGCAGGCGGAGCGGGTGCAGCCAACGTCCCGGTGCTCGAGACTCTGGCGGTGCCCGGAACCGGCGAGAGCGTCTCGTCGAAGATGTCGCTCGACCAGGGAGAGTTGTTCTTGCTGAAGGCGACCGGGAGCGTCGGGGCTGGAGCGGACATGACCGACGCGGAGTTCGGGGGCGGCGACGCCGCCGCGGTCGGGCAGGACCTGGTGGCGGGCACGGACGTCGGGCTCGACGTCGGCGTCAAGGTGGAGCGCGTGACGAGCGGAACCACCGCCGGCCGCAAGAAGTGGTTCGGACCCTACCGGGCCGACCACGCCTACTACATGACCCTCACCGGGGCGGGGACCCCGCTCACCGTGAAGCTGGTGCGAGCGGGCGCGACCACCAGCCCAGGCAGCATCGTGGTCTCGATCTGGCGCCTGTCGCCGACCCCTGCCATCACCACCCCGCTCGAGACCATGAAGGTCCCGGTCAACAAGCAGATGGCCCACACGCAGATGACCCCCGAGAAGGGCACGGTCTACCTGCTTCAGGCCGCCGGCTCGGGAAAGACCGGCGGCGCCAACCTCGGCCTCGGCGACGCGGACTGGATGGACTGGGCTGCCGACGGCACCGGAAAAGAGGACATCGGCGACAACAACGTCGACTATGGCCTCGGCGTCGACGAGGCCAACACCGCCGTCACGCCCCGCTTGCGCTGGTGGGGCCTCTGGCGGAAGGATCACACCTACTACCTGCTCTACCTCGGAGGCGGGGCCCCGATTCAGTTCATGTACTACGACTCGGGGTACACGGACAACTCCGCCACCGATCAGCTGACGGTCCAGGTGTTCGCGGTTCCCGGCTAAGGACCCAGGCTCCTAAGGACAGGCACCGAGGTCGATTCGCCCTGACGGGACTTCCGCGCTCACCGGCACGCCGCCTATGATGTCCAGTCGGAGGCCACCTTGCCGCATGAGCCCGTATCGCCCACTTCCCGTCTCCGCCCCCGTCGCCGCCATCTCCCCCGTCGCGGCGCCGCCGCGCTGGTGATGGTCGTGGCGACGACCGGACTGCTCGCGTGGACTGCGGGCGAGGCCGCCGCGGCTCCGCTGGCTTTCCCTGGGGCAGAGGGCTTTGCGGCTGCCGTCGCGGGGGGGCGCAAGGGGCAGGTGGTTCATGTCACCACCCTCGGCGATTCCGGGGCCGGCTCCCTGCGCGATGCCGTCAGCGGGTCGAACCGCATCGTGGTGTTCGACGTCAGCGGCGTGATCAAGCTCGGCTCGGTCCTGGTCATCGGCGGCGACAACATCACCTTGGCGGGTCAGAGCGCGCCCGGCGATGGCATCACCATCTACGGCCGGGAGACCAGCTTCAGCAGCCGCAGCAACATCGTCGTCCGCTATCTCCGTTTCCGGCAGGGGATGATTGACACCTCGGGAAGCGCGCAGAAGACCGTCAACATCACCGACGGCCAGAGCATGATCTTCGATCACGTCTCCATCCAGTGGGGACGCTGGGACAACTTCGGCATCACCGGGACCAGCACCACCGTGACCCTGCAGAACTCGATCGTCGGCGAGGGCGTGCCGCCGCAGAACTTCGGCTCGATCATCGATGGCGAGCAGGACATCACCATCGCCCACAACCTGTGGATCGACAACAACGAGCGCAACCCCAAGTTCAAGGCCAACGGGGAGTGCATCAACAACGTCGTCTATGACTGGGGCTCGGGTGGCGGCATCATCGGAGGCCACTCGGGGGCGGACTGGTACGAGGACTACGTTGGCAACTATCTGATTGCGGGGCCGTCGGCGGTCGCGAATTTCTTCACGTTCTACACCAGCACCGACCACGCCTACCAGACCGGCAACATGGTGGACGTGAACCGGGACGGCCAGCTCAACGGGAGGGCGGTGGTCAACGCGGACTTCGCAGGCACCACGCCGCCGACGTTCGAGGCCGCGGCGCACAGCAAGCCCCCCGTGCCCGTCACGGTGCTGAGCGCCGAGGATGCCTATGCGCGCGTGATGGCCCAGGCCGGGACCTGTCAGCACCGGGATGCGGTCGAGGCGCGCCTCGTCGCCCAGCTTGGCTCCCTCGGAACGAAGGGGGCCATCATCGCCGACGAGGCCGACGTGGGTGGTCAACCAGCCATGGCCCAGGTGACGCGACCCGCGGGATTCGACACGGACGGCGACGGCATGCCGGATGCCTGGGAGATCGCGCATGGACTCGACCCGAACAGCGCCAGCGACGGCGCTGGAGACAGCGACGGCGATGGCTACACCAACGTCGAGGAATACCTGAACGAGCTGGCCGATCTCGCTTGTCCGGGGAGCAGCACCACCATGCCGCCCGGCGTTGCCGACGCCGGAGCTCCGGTCGATGCCGCGGTCTCTCCCGTCGACGCGCGCGACGCGACGGGGAGTGGGGGTGGTGGCAAGACGGGAACCGGGGGCGCCGTGGCAAGCGGGGGCGTGACCGGCGCCGGGGCCGGCGGAAGCGGAATGGCAGCCGCGACCGGCGGCGAACCCGGCGGGCTCGGCGGGCTCGGATCCGGTGGCAGCCCGGGAACTGGGGGACAGCCCGGCAGCGGCGAGGGCGCCAGTCCTGGCGCGGTCGGGGCTGGCGGCAAGATCGGCACGGGCGAAGCACCAGGTAACGGAGCCGCCCAGGCCGGAAGCGGCGGCTGCTCGTGCCGCATGTCCCCGGTCGCGACCCGGAACGACCTGGCGCTGCTGGGGATGGTCATGCTCGCACTTCGGGTTCGCAAGAGGCACGGCAAGAGTCACCGCAAGAGGCACCGCAAGACTGACCGAATCGAGAACGACCGAGACGACCGAGGCGCGTCGACCAGGCGAGGGTGAGCGGCCAGCTCTCCGCCAACCACCGCGGTCCGTCGCCATTTCCGGAACGGGGGCGTTTCGCCGCCCCCACGCTGGCCCGCTCTGGGCGCCCCAGGTACACTTTGCGACCGGCGGATCGGTCCGACGCCGGAAACCACGGAGCGAACGCGGAGGAGCCCGTTGCCCCACCCCAACCCCGAGTCTGCCCTTGCCCGAGGTCCCTGGCGGATGGCGTCAAGCCGCATCACGCGGCTCCGGCCCACATCGCCCGGCGCACCTGCCCGAGCGCCAGGGCTGGCACACATCGCGTTCCTCGGGGTCGTCGGGGCCGCGATCGGGTGTCAGGCTGGGGTCGGAATGGGTGATTCGCAACCCCAACCCCCAGCTGGGGTCGGGGCGATCTCTCCGGGTTCGGGCGGGCGGTCCGCCTCCGGGATGGGCAGCACCGGCACGCTGGCCGGCGCGGGCGCCGCCAGCGGCGGCAACACCCCCGGCTCCGACTCCGGCTCTGGCGCTGGAGCTTCGACGCCACCGTCCGCCACCGGCGGCGTCCCTGCGCCGGGAAACGCCGGCGTCGCCGCGGCGGGCAGCGGGACCGCCGGCGGTGGCTCAGGCGGCCCCCTGATGGGCTCCGGGGGCGTCCCCGGCACCGGTGTCGACGGTGCTTCGAGCCCCCTCACGGCGACCCGCCTGCGCACCGAGCTGCGCGAGAGCCCGCTCGGCGTTCAGACGGCCACCCCGCGCCTCGCCTGGGAGCTCGTCTCCTCGGATCCGAGCGCGCGCGGAGAGAGCCAGAGCACCTACGAGGTGCTGGTCTCCTCCACCGCGGACAAGCTGGCCGCGGGGCAGGGGGATCTCTGGGCGAGCGGCTTGGTGATGTCCGCGGACTCGAACACCGTCTATGCCGGCCAGCCGCTCGGCTCGCTGACGGCCGCCACCTGGAAGGTCCGCGTCCGCGACGGTGCCGGGCGCCTGTCGGACTGGAGCGCCCCCGCCACCTTCACCGTCGGCTTGCTGGCCGCCACCGACTGGGGAGGCGCCGCGTGGATCACCCCGGCGACGCCCGCCACCCCGCCGGCGACCACGGCGCTGCCGATCTTCCGCCGCGAGGTGCAGGTGGCGAAGGCGATCACCCGGGCCCGCCTCGCCATCTGCGGCCTCGGTCAATACGAGGTGCGCATCAACGGGTCGAACGTCACCGACGCGGTGATGGAGCCGAGCTGGACCACCTTCGGCAAGACCTGCCACTACGCCATCTACGACGTGACCCGGCTGCTCGTCACCGGGCCAAATGCGATTGGCGTCTTGCTCGGCAACGGGATGTACAACGTCCCCACCAGCACCCGCTACGCCAAGTTCACCGGCTCGTTCGGCCCGCCCAAGCTGATCGCCCGCCTGCAGATCGAGCTCACCGACGGCACCACCACCGCGCTGGTCACGGACACCGCCTGGAAGTCGACCCCCGGGCCCATCACCTTCAGCAACATCTACGGCGGCGAGGACTTCGATGCGCGCCTCGAGCCCGCGGGCTGGGATCGCCCCGGCTTCGCCGACGGGGCCTGGACCTCGGCCACCGTGGTCGCGGGAGCCGGACCCACCCTGACCGCCCGCTCGGCGCCCCCCATCACCGTCGCCGAGGAGCTGGCCACCGCCAAGGTCACCCAGCCCCAGCCCGGCATCTTCGTCTACGATCTCGGGCAGAACTTCGCCGGCTGGCCCGAGATCACCGTCAGCGGCGCGGCCGGGATGGCGGTGAAGCTCACCCCCGGCGAGTTGCTCGCCACCACCGGACTCGTGACCCAGGCCAACGTCGGGGGCCCGGTCTGGTTCTCGTACACCCCGCGCGGCACCGCGGCGGAGACCTGGCATCCCCGCTTCTCGTTCACGGGATTCCGCTACGTGCAGGTCGAGGGGGCGGTCCCCGCCAGCCAGGCCGCGAGCTTCCCCGGGCGCCCCCAGATCGCCTCCTTGACCGGAAAGTTCCTGCACGCCTCGGCCGAGAGTGTCGGGACCTTCACCTCGTCCGACTCGGATCTGAACAAGATCCACGCGCTGATCCTGGCGGCCCTGCGCAGCAACCTGCAGAGCGTCCTCACCGACTGCCCCCAGCGCGAGAAGCTCGGGTGGCTCGAGACCTCGCACCTGCTCGCCACCAGCCTGGCGTTCGATCACGACGTCGCGGCCTTCTACGAGAAGATCCTGCGTGACATGAGCGACGCCCAGACCAGCGCCGGGCTCATCCCCGACATCGCGCCCGAGGTCACGGTCTTCGCCGGGAACTTCCGCGATTCACCGGAGTGGGGGAGCGCCTTCGTGATCAACCCCTGGTTCGTCTACCAGATGTACGGCGACCGACAGCCGCTCGACGAGCACTATGCCGACATGAAGCGGTACGTCTCGTACCTCGGCAGCAAGGCCACCCAGAACATCATCACCTACGGACTCGGCGACTGGTACGACGTGGGGCCCAACCCGCCCGGGGCCTCGCAGCTGACCACGGCCGGCGTGACGGCGACGGCGATCTGGCTGCAGGATCTCGAGGTCCTGCGTCAGGCCGCGACCCTGCTCGGAAAGACCGCCGAGGCTGCCCAGTTCCAGACCACCGAGACCGCGGTGACCGCCGCGTTCAATGCCAGGTTCCTCAACCCAACCGGGAGCTACGACAAGAACAGCCAGACGGCCAACGCCATGCCGCTCGCGCTCGGGCTGGTTCCGGCCGCCCAGCGCACCGCCGTGGTGAGCAGCCTGGTCGCGAGCGTCACCACCGCCCAGAGCCGGGTCAAGGCCGGCGACATCGGGTTCGTCTACCTCGTGCGCGCCCTCTCCGAGGCAGGGCGGAGCGACGTCCTTTACGCCATGCTCAAGCAGTCGTCCGGCCCGGGATACCTCTACCAGATCGCCCACGGGGCCACCGCGCTCGCCGAGGCCTGGGACGCGGGGCCAACGAGCTCGCAGAACCACGCCATGCTCGGGCACGCCGAGGAATGGCTCTACCGCGGCCTCGGCGGCCTCAACCCCGATCCGAGCGGCCCTGGCTTCAAGAAGTTCATCGTCAAGCCCCAGCCGCAGCCCGGGCTCGCCTCGGTCGACGTCCAGTACCACTCCATCCGCGGGCCCATCGCCGTGAGCTGGCAGCAGCAAGCCGCCACGGGACCGACACGGCTCACGCTCTCCGTCACCGTCCCGGTCAACACGACCGCGACGGTCTACGTCCCCACCACCAGCACGGACCCTGCCGCGGTCACCGAGGGCGGGCGCCCGGTCGCGACCGTCCCCGGGATCGTGGTCATGCCTCCCGTGGCCGGCGCCGCCGTGCTGGTGGTCGGCTCAGGACACTACGTCTTCGCCGCTCCCTGACCCAAACCCGTCCTCGTCCTCGTTCCCCGTCGCGCCGGGTCCTGGGACGAGGCCGGTCACGAAATCGCGGGGAACCTGTACTAAGCTCCTGGTCCTCGCACGTGTCCAGCCCCGCCGCTCCGTCGCCGTCCTCCGCGTCCTCCCCGTCTTCGCCGCCCACAGGCGGCGCGCCGCCGGCGCCGTTCACGGTCGCGTACCTCGTCAACCAGTATCCCCATGTCAGCCACAGCTTCATCCGGCGGGAGATCGCCGCGCTCGAGAAGCAGGGGCTCGTCGTGCTCCGGTTCTCGGTGCGGCCTGCACCAGCGGGGCTGGTGGACCCCGCGGATCTCGGCGAGCGCGAACGAACCCGGGTCCTGCTCGCGGCCGGGCCCCTGGCCCTCGCATGGGCGACCGCCGCCAGCGCGCTCGCCGGTCCACGCCGCTTCGGACAGGCCCTGCGCGCCGCCATCCGGCTCGGCCGCCGGTCCGAGCGTGGCGTGCTCCGCCACCTCGCGTACCTGGCCGAGGCCTGCCTGCTCGTGCGCTGGCTGCGCGCGGCTGGCGAAGCCGGGCACCCGAACGTCCAGCACCTCCACGCCCACTTCGGCACCAACTCGGCGGCGGTGGCGATGCTGGCCCGGCTGCTCGGCGGCCCGCCCTACAGCTTCACGGTCCACGGCCCGGAGGAGTTCGATCATCCGGTCGAGCTCTCCTTGCCCGAGAAGATCCGGCACGCGGCCGCGGTGGTGGCGGTCAGCAGCTTCGGGCGTAGCCAGCTCTTTCGATGGATCCCCTACACCGAGTGGCCGAAGGTCCAGGTGGTCCGGTGCGGCGTCGATGCCGCCTTCCTGGCGGCCGGACCCCGTCCGGTGGTGGACAACCGCCGGCTCGTGTGCGTGGGACGGCTGTGCGAGCAGAAGGGGCAGTTGTTGATCCTCGAAGCCCTCGGCGCGCTCGGCGCCGAGGGGATCGACTGCGAGCTGGTCCTGGCCGGCGACGGCCCCATGCGCGCCGCCCTCGAGGGGCGCATCCAGGCGCTCGGCCTCGAGCGCGCCGTGCGCATCACCGGCTGGATCAGCAACGAGACGGTGCGGGCGGAGATCCTCGGGGCGCGGGTGTTCCTGCTGCCGTCCTTCGCCGAGGGGCTACCGGTTGCCCTGATGGAGGCCCTGGCGCTCGGCCGCCCGGCCATCAGCACCAGCATCGCCGGCATCCCGGAGTTGCTGGAGGACGGTCGAAACGGGTGGCTGATCACCGCGGGCTCGGTCGAGGCCCTGGTGGGCGCCATCCGGCAGGCGCTCGCGGCCCCGCTCGAGCGGCTCGGCGACCTTGGTCGCCATGGCGCCGACGCGGTGGCCAGCCGCCACGACGCCGAGCGCGAGGCCGGCCGCCTGGCTCAGCTCTTTCGCTCGGCGTCGATGACCACCACGACCACCTCCTCCAGCGCCTGATCGTCCTTGGCTCCCGGGTCGGGGGTCCTGAAGGCGACCGGGCCGCGCGCCGGCCGACCGGCAGAGCGCTCGCTCCGCACCAGCGGGCGAGCCGGGATTCCGACCACGGTCGAGTGGGGCGGGCAGCTCCGGACCACCACCGCGTTGGCGCCGATGAAGCTGTCGTGTCCGACGGTGACGTCCCCGAGCACGCAGGCGCCGACCCCCACGTCGACCCGATCCTCGATGGTCGGCAGCTTCCAGCTCTGGTCGCGGCGCGCCACCCCGAAGGTGGTGTTGTGCCGGATGTGCACGTCGTCGCCGATGGCGCGCGCGCTCAGCACCATGGTGCCGTGGTGCCACAGCCGCACGCGCCGCCCGAGCTTGACGTTGTAGCCGATGTCGATCCCCCACAGCCAGTTCACGCCCGTGAACAGGGTGCGATAGGCCACGGTCAACGGCGCCCGCACCACCCTCGGGCCAATGCCCATGCGCCAGTTTCCGAAGCGGTGCACGGCCACCGCCCAGAACCCGGGCTCGAGCAGGTTGCGATCGTGGGTCGCGAAGTCTTCCCGCAGGAGCTCGAGGAGGCCGATCCCTTCGGGATTGGCGTTGCGATCGCCGAGCGGCAGCTGGCGATGCTCCGGTCCGGCCCCGGGCCCGACCCGAACGGTTACCCCCTCCACCGCCCCTTCGCGCGCGCTGGCGTGGGCCCCAAGCTCGCCCCCCGGAGCCCGCGCCAGCTCGGCCGCCTCGGACGGATGCAGGATGTTGGTCCAGATGTCGCGGGCCTCGCGATCGCGTGCGACCGGCTGCCTTCCCTCCACGAGCTCGCGGGTCCGCGAGATCGCCCGACCGGCCATCCACAGCGCGTTGGCCGCCAGCAGCCCGGCCCCGCCGTGGTACTTGGAGAAGTAGCGGGCCCGCGCCTCGTAGAGATAGCGCGGCGGTCGGCGGCGGCTGTGGTCGGACGAGGTGATGTTCGAGCTGCCACCCATGAGGTGCACGATCCGAGGCTTCGGCCAGTACAGGATCTTCCAGCCCGCGGCCCGCACCTTCTGGCAATAGTCGATGTCCTCGTAGTACATGAAGAAGCCTTCGTCGAGCAGCCCGACCTGCTCGAGCACCACGCCACGAATGGCGACGCAGGCGAAGGCCAGCCAGTCGACCTCGACCGGAACCTGGCTGAGCTCCATGGGCACGTCGTAGCGGCGCAACATCCGGGTGACGAGGCCGGTGCCCGCCGCGCGGATCAGCTCGCTCACCGGGTGGGGGAAGCGAAAGCAGCTCTTCTCGAGCGTCCCGTCGCGACCTTCGAGGCCGGGGCCGATGATCCCCGCCGATGGGTTCTCGGTCAGCCCCTGCAAGAGCCCGGCGATCGCCCCGGGACGGACGATGGTGTCGCTGTTGAGGAGGATGTAGTTCCCGGCGGACACCGAGCGGATCCCGAGGTTGTTGCCGGCCGCGAAGCCACCGTTGACGGGTGAACGGAGCACCCGGGCCCATCCTTCGTATCCCGAGCGCGCGACGTGCGCCTCGATCCGATCGGCCGAGCCGTCGCCCGAGGCGTTGTCGACCACCACCGTGACCATTCCCGGCCCGAGCTCACCCTGCAACGAATCGAGGCAGTCGACGACCATCTCGGGCGTCCGGTAGTTGAGCACGATGATCGCGAGCCGCACCTCCGGTGTGCTCACGGGCCGGTCCGCGCCAGCTCGCGCGCCAGCGACTGTACGTGCGGCTCCTCGAGCACCTCGAGATGGAAGGCTGGGATGTCGTGGACCACCACCTCCTTCGAGAACCCGCCCCAACCCTGGTCTCCGGGCGGCCGGAGCCAGTCGGGTGTGGGCTCGCGGGTGGCGCGGATGATCAGCAGCGGCCCCGACAGCCGCTTCGGCCGCGCCGCGAAACGCTCGACCGCCGCGTCGACCTCCGGGCCGTCGACGGGCAGGTCCATGGGCTGCAAGGCCGTGTCATCGGCACCCACCCCGCCGAGCACCCGACCGAGCACGGCGGCGCGCAGCCCGGACAGATAGGTCCCACCCGCCGTCCGCTGCCTCACCTGCTTGACGATCCTGGCAGGAAGCAAGCCCGGCTCCTCGACGGCGGAGCGCAGGTAGGCCCGCGCACGGGCCAGGTGGTCGACCTGTCCGCCGCGCGGCAGGCGGGCGTCGATGATCGTGACCCGCGCGATTGACTCCCCCGCGTCCTCGAGCTGGTGGGCGATCTCGTAGGCCACGATGCCGCCGAAGCACAGGCCGAGCAGGTGATAGGGGCCGTGCGGCTGCTGACTCCGGATGAGCTTCACGTAGCGGCGCGCGACCTCGTCGATGGTGGGCTGCGGATCGCGCCCCGGGACGTACCGGTTCGGGACATGGACCCCGATCACCGGATGGTCCCCGTCGATGGCCCGTGCCAGCGCCTGGTAGATGGTGATCCCGAAGACGCACCAGAGCGGGCTCGAGTCCGCCGAGCCCTCCCGCAGACGAACCACGATCGGGGCATCGGGGGAGAAGCGGCGGCCGACCCGCGCCGCGATGCCCTCGACGGTGGGCATCTCGTAGAACGCCTGCAGCGGAATCTCGACCCCGAGCTCCTCGTCGAGCCGGCGAAGCACCCGCGCCGCCAGCACCGAGGTGCCCCCGAGCGCGAAGAAGTCCTGGTCTCTCCCCACCTCCGCCAACCCGAGGACGTTGCGCCAGACGGCGGCGATCCGGGTCTCGGTGTCGTTGCGGGGGGCGCGGTAGGCCCGGGTTCCGAGCGCCGAGGCCTTGGGGACCGGCAGCTGCTTGCGATCGATCTTGCCGTTGGTGTTGAGGGGGAAGGCCTCGAGCTGAACGTAGACCGCCGGCACCATGTGCTGGGGGAGCTTGCGCCTGGCGGCGGCGAGCAGCGACTCCCGCTCGGCCTCGCCGAGCCAGTAGGCGACGAGGCGCGGTTCGGCGTCCGCGGTGTCCGAGCCGCGATCCGCCACCACCAGCACCTCCGAGACCCCCGGCACGGCCCGCAGCACCGTCTCGATCTCACCGAGCTCGATCCGGAATCCACGAATCTTGACCTGGTGGTCGATCCGCCCGAGGCACTCGAAGCGTCCATCCGGCAGCTGCCGGCCGAGATCTCCGGTGCGGTAGAGGCGCTCGCCAGGGGAGCCGTAGGGGCTCGGCACGAAGCGCTCGACCGTCAGGTCCGGGCGCTTGAAGTAGCCCCGGGCGAGCCCCTCGCCCCCGATCCAGATCTCGCCTTCCGCCCCGGGCGGCAGCCGTCCGAGGCTCCCATCGAGGACGTACATCGTCGTGCGATCGATGGGCCGTCCGACGGTGATCCGCTCGAAGCCCGGCCACACCCGCTCGAGCGAGGACCAGACCGTGGTCTCGGTCGGGCCGTACAGGTTCCACAGCTCGCCGCCGCAGGCGACCAGCCGCCGCGCCAGCTCGGGGGGCAGGGCCTCTCCACCACACAGCATCCGCACGCCGGCGTCGGGCCGCCACCCGGCCTCGAGCAGCAGGCGCCAGGTGGTGGGCGTGGCCTGCAGCATCGACACCCGGTCACTCTCGAGCCGCTTCTTCAGACGCCGCGGATCCCGCGCGGTCTCGCGGTCGGCGATCAGCACCGTCGCCCCAACCCACAGCGGCAAGAACAGCTCGAGCCCCGCGATGTCGAAGGAGGTGGTGGTGATGGCGAGGAGCCGCTCGGAGGCCGACAGGCCCGGCGTGTGGGCCATCGACCCGAGGAAGTTCGCGAAGGCCCCGCGGGTGATCTCCACCCCCTTCGGCCGTCCGGTCGAGCCGGACGTGAAGAGGATGTAACAGAGCTGATCCGGAGCGCAGGGGATCCGGGGAGGCACGCCGTCGAAGTCGGTGGCGGTGCGACGGATGTCGTCGACGAAGATCACCGGGCCCGTGAACGCGGACTGCAGGGGCAGGGGAGAGTCGTGGTCGGTGATGAGCACCTCAGGCGCGGCGTCCTCGAGGATCGCCAGCACCCGCTCGAGAGGGTGCGACGGATCGAGCGGGACGTACGCCCCCCCGGCCTTGAGCGTGGCGAGCAGGCTGACCAGCTCTCCCGCCCCGCGCGGCAGCGAGATCCCCACCCGCCGGTCGCGCCCCACGCCCATCGAGCGGAGCTGGTTCGCGAGCCGGTTCGACAGCAGCTCGATCTCCCGGTAGGTGAAATGCCCATCGGGAGCCTCGAGCGCCACCCAGTCGCGCCGCCGCGCCTCGATCTCTCCGAGCCGCGATACCAGATCGCCTTCCGGGCCACCGGGGACGTTTGCCTGGTCGAGCTCGATACGGGTCACCGACGGGCTTGAGACGACCATGATGCGGGACTCCAGAATGGGAGATTGGTGGCTTCTTGTCACGCTTCGGCGCTTCCTGCAAACAAATCCCCCAGGCTGGAGCCGCCTTTCGCGGCCTTGCTGCCGACTCCGGGCCGCGCGGGTGGCGCGACGACCGGCGCACGCGGCGAAAGACCCGAATGAGGACTCAGCGGCGACGCGCGGCGCGCCGGCGGAGGACGTGCGCCAGGAGCTCGAGCGAAAAGGGCAGGTCCTCCACCAGGTAACGGCGCGCCAGCCGCCGGGGATCCTGGGCCAGCCGCCAGCACCACTCGAGCCCGGATCGCTGCATCCAGGCCGGAGCGCGCCGCTGATGTCCGGCCACCAGGCTGAAGCTGATCCCGACGCCGATCATCCAGGTCGAAGGCAGCTCGGCGCGCAGCGCGTGAATGATCTGCTCCTGCTTCGGCGAGCCCATCCCGACCAGCAGGAGATCGGGACGGAGCGGGACGATCGCGTTGCGCAAGGCCCCGAGCTCCTCCGGCGTGGGGGGGCTGCCGACCATGGGGCTCGAGGCGCCGCAGAGCCGCAGGCTCGGCCAGCGGGCCATCAAGAGAGCCGCCGCCGCCGCGTTCGCGGCCGGCTCGCCGCCGAGAAGGTAGACCGAGCGCCCCGCCTCGGCGGCCCGCTCGACGAGTGGAAGCATCAGGCTCGAGCCGGCGATGCGCTCGGGCATGGTCGCGCCCTGCAGGCGTGCCGCCCAGACCAGCGGCATCCCATCGGCCACCCGCAGATCCGCCCCCGCGTAGAGGGCCCGCGCCGCTCGGTCGCGCACGTGCCGCCGGAGAAAGTCGAGGTTGGCGGTGACCAGCCAGCCTCCCCGCCCCGCATCGAGCTCGGAGAACACGTGAGCCATCACCTCGGCCGCGGTGGCGCAGGCGAGCGGCATCCCGAACAGGTCGCAGCTCGGGAACACCGAAGGGCCGGCGGAACTGGGGATGGCAGCTTGGTCTGAGAGGGAATGGCTCGCCACGGACGACCTCTGCGGGGTGGTTCTGGCCTGCGAGCATCACACGGATCTCGGCCCACGGCCCGCGAAAACGGTCGGCGAGGTCGATGGTGAGAGGCCTCTTGACCGCGCGCCATTGCTGCTAGAGTTTGCGTCGCTTGAACCCGACCCCTCGCCGTCCCCCGAGCCCCTTGAGCCTCGACAGCGACATCGGCTGCGTGGCGATCGGACGGAACGAGGGTGAGCGCCTCGACCGGTGTCTGCGCTCGCTCGGCTGCGGCGGCGGCGCCGCGGACGCCCCGGGCGCAGGACCCCGTTCCACCTGTGTCTACGTCGATTCCGGCTCGAGCGATGGCAGCGTCGAGCTGGCCCGCGCCCTCGGGGCGCACGTGGTGAAGCTGGATCTCACCACGCCCTTCACGGCCGCCCGGGCCCGCAACGCGGGCTTCCGCGCGCTCATCGAGGTGGCGCCCGCCACCGCCTTCGTCCAGTTCGTCGACGGCGACTGCGAGGTCGCGCCTGGCTGGCTCGCCCGCGCGCGCCGGCGCCTCGACGAGCGCCCCGAGCTGGCCGTCGTGTGTGGCCGCCGGCGCGAACGCTTCGTCGCCCGGTCGGTCTACAACCGCCTGTGCGACATCGAGTGGGACACGCCGGTCGGCCCAGCGCGCGCATGCGGAGGCGACGCGCTCGTCCGGCGGTCGGCCTTCGAGCAGGTGGGCGGCTTCGATCCGGGGCTGATCGCTGGCGAGGAGCCGGAGCTCTGCGTGCGCCTGCGCGCGGCCGGCCACGGCATCGAGCGGCTCGACGCAGAGATGACCCTCCACGACGCCGCCATGTCGCGCTTCTCGCAGTGGTGGACCCGCACGGTGCGCTCCGGGCACGCCTACGCGGAGGGCGCTGCCTTGCACGGCGCTCCCCCGGAGCGACACTTCGTGCGCGAGTACCGGCGGGCCTGGCTCTGGGCGGCGGCCCTCCCTGTCCTGGCGCTCGGCGGGGCGATCCCGACCCTCGGCGCCAGCCTGGGGCTCCTCGGCGGGTATCCGGTCTCCGCGTGGCGGGTCTACCGGCACGTCCGTCGGCGCGGGCGAACCCCGCGCGACGCCGCCGTGGCGGGGGTGTTCACCACCATCGGCAAGTTCCCGGAGCTGCAGGGCATCCTCAGGTACCACGCGACCCGCCTGCGCGGACGGCGCTCCGGCCTCATCGAGTACAAGGGCGGGGGCGCGGTCGCCGGCCAGGCGGATCGGCGCTGAGCCCGGCCATGCTGTCAGGTCTCGTCGTCGTCCTCGGCTGCGCGCTCGGAGGTCTCGCCCTCGGGCTCCTGGTCCCGGCCGGCGTCCTGCTGGTCGAGACCTTCGCCGCCCTCTGGCCGCCTCGTTTCCCGGGGTGGCCCGCATCGACGCCCGAGCCGAAGAGCTATACGAAGAGCGATACGACGATCGCCGTGGTCGTCCCGGCCCACGACGAGGAAGCCCAGATCGGAGCGACCGTGCGGGCGCTCTTCCCCGTGCTCGCCGCGGTCCCGGGCGATGGGGCCGCGCCCCGGCCGGGGCCGAAGCTCCGCCTGATCGTGATCGCCGACAACTGCACGGACGGGACGGCCACCGAGGCGCGCGCCGCCGGGGCGGAGGCCCCGGCCGCCGTGGAGGTGGAGGTCATCGAACGCGCCGACCGCGCCCGCCGCGGCAAGGGGTTCGCGATTGCCTTCGGTCTTCGCCATCTCGACGCCGACCCCCCCGAGGTCGTGGTGATCATCGACGCCGATTGCCGCGTGGCCGCCGGGGAGCGGGGGACGCTGGCAGGCCTTACGCACCTGGCGGACCTGGCCCGGTCCTCGGGGCGCCCGGTGCAGGCCGAGTACGTGCTCGAGGCGCCACCCGACCCATCGCCCCTGGCCGCGATCAGCGCGCTCGCGGTCTTGTTGAGAAACCGGGTGCGTCCGCGGGGCCTGCACCGCCTGGGCTTGCCGTGTCATCTCACCGGCAGCGGCATGGCGTTTCCCTGGCGGGTCCTGCGCGAGGCCCCGGAGACGGAAGCCAACCTGGTCGAGGACCTGGTCATGGGGCTCGACATGGCGCTGGCGGGTGCGCCGCCCCTCCTCTGTCCGGTGGTGCAGGTCACGAGCGAGCTGCCGGCCGGGCGCGCCGCTGCCTCGACCCAGCGGCGCCGCTGGGAGCACGGCCAGCTGCACACGCTGCGCACCTACGGGCCGCGCCTGCTGGTCGCCGGGCTCGCCCGCCGCCGGCCGGAGCTCGTCGCGCTGGGACTCGATCTGCTGGTTCCGCCGCTTGCCCTGCTCGTGATGCTGCAAGCCGCGGCCGCCGCCGCCGCCGGGCTCGCGCTGTGGCTGCACCTGCTCCCCGCCGGGGCCTTCGGGTGGGCAACCGCCGGGATGGCGGTGGCGGGCCTCCTCGGCACGACCTTGGCCGTCGGCGTCGCATGGGCGCGCTTCGGCCGGGCTTCGGTTCCGCTCCGCTTCCTGCTCTTCATCCCCTTTTACGTCGCGTGGAAGATTCCGCTCTACCTGCTGCTCGCGGTCCGCGGCCGACAAAAGACCTGGGTTCGCACCGCCCGTGGAGATTCCGCCCCCCGCGCCAAATGATCCGGGACCGCGGGTCGCTCCGCCAGCCGCCTCCCGTCCCCCATCCCCCATGACCTCGCCCCTCCCATTCTGGAGTCGCCCGGGTATGATGGGCCCGACATCGAACGTTGCGAACGCACCGGTCTCGGCCGGCGTTTGGGTGTGGGCCCGTTGAATGTAGGGTTTTCAAGATGAATTCCGGTCGACGACAAGCAGACGAAGGGGAGGGATTCGAGCTGGGCTCGGAGCTCGTGCTCAGCGTCGATCCGCGTTCGAGCGCGAATGGATTTCACCCCGGTGACGAGGCGGACACGCTGTTGCCGCCCGCCCGTGCCGTGATGGACGAGTCCATCACGGTCTCGACGCTGCGGTCCGGGGAGCGCTCCTTGCTCGCGCTCGTCGACGGTCGGCGGTCGGTCCAGGACCTGGTGTCGCTCTCCGGCATGTCCGAGCCGCTCGCGCGCAGGCACCTTCGCTCGCTCTACGAGCAGGGGATCGTCATCCCGAAGAGCCCACCATCCGCGGGCGCCGGGAGCGCCGCGGCCCCGTCCATCGCGCAGGTCCTCGCCGAGGTGCTGAGCGACGGCCCGGCGACCAGCACCGCCGCGGTCACCGCAGCCGACGCCGCCCCGACCGAGCCGACGGCGATGGCCTTCCCGCGACCGGGTCTGAAACCGAACGTGACGGCGTTCTGGGTTCCGACCGGCAACGAGGGGGTGCCGCTCGTGTCCGAGACCGGATCGTCGTCGTCCGCCTCGACGGAGACGACGGCCCCGGCGTCCGTCTCCGCGCCCGCGCCCGTCTCCGAATCCCGATCCGGCCCCGGCTCGGGACCTGTCGCCGGTCTGCCCGGCTCGGGTCCGGCCTCGACCGCCTTTCGCGTCGGCGCTTACGAGGTCGCGACCCGCATCGCCCAGGGTGGCATGGGCTCGATCTACGTGTGCCGTCGGGCGGCGGCCGGCTCTGGCCAGCGCCTGTTCATTCTCAAGGTCGTGCGGCAGCACTCGACGCAGATCGAACAGGCGCTGCGCTCGTTCCGGCGCGAGGCGCGGGTGGGGGCGCTCATTCGCCACCCGAACCTGCAGACCGTGGTGGATCAGGGCGACTACAACGGCCAGCCCTTCCTGATCCTCGATTACATCGAGGGTGCCAGCCTGGCGGACATCCTCGCCAACGACAAGAAGCCACCGGTCGGGGTGGTGATCGCCGTGCTGCTCGACGTGTTGCGCGGCCTGCAGCGGGCGCATGCGCTGGTCGACGAGAAGGGCCTGCCACGGGGGCTCGTCCACGGCGACATCTCCCCCCAGAACATCCTGGTCGGGGTCGACGGCGCCGCCCGCTTGACCGATTTCGGCAGCACACGCTTCACCGCGGAGGGAAGGTCACCCGAGGACGATCGCGACGCCGGGGCGATCGGGAAACCGGCCTTCATGGCCCCCGAGCAGCTGCGGGCCGAGCCCATCGACGCCCGCACCGACATCTTCGCGCTCGGGGCCGTGCTGTGGACCGCGGTCACCGGTCAGGCCCTGTTCGCCGCGGAGTCCTACGACCAGGTCGTCATGAAGGTCCTCAAGCGGAAGATCCCGCCACCGAGCGACTTTGGCGCGCCAGCGTTCCTCGACGACGTGGTGCTGCGGGCGCTCAGCCGGTACGTCGACGGGCGCTATCCCAGCGCCGAGGAGATGGCCGGGGCCCTGCTCGCGGGTGCCAACGCCAACGGCTTGCTCGCGTCCCCTTACGAGGTCGGGCAATGGGTGCGTCGCGAGTTCGCCGAGGCCATCGGCGAGCGTCGACGCCGGATCCAGCAGGTCTTCGGTGGGGCGGGCCGGCGCGCGGCGGCGCCGGCCGGGGCGGCACGTGCTCCAGTCCCCGAGGCCGGCGACGCCGCCAGTCCCGCGGGCGACCCAGGCACCCAGCCGTCCGGGGGGGCGTCGGCCGACGGCTTCCCGCGCTTGCCCGCACCCACGGTGATGCTGTCCAACGTCCGCAACGCTTCGCGCAGCGCCGCGCCGAGCGCCCGGGAGCCTCCGGAGGCACCGGTCGTCGTCAAGCGCGGGTCCTGGCAGGTGATCGCGCTGTCCGCCCTGGTCGCGTTCCCGATCACGCTCTTCGTCGCCTACCTGATCTCGAGCCTCTTTTCGCCCTGACCCTCGGCTGCCGTGTGACGCACGACCGGTCCGACGTCCCGTCAGGCGCGGCGAGCGTGGGGGGGCCGCGGCGCTTCAAATTTCACGACGCACGGGGGGGCGTGAGAAGCGGAGGTTTCCTCATGAAATACGAGATGTTTCGTCGCGAAACTCTTTCAGTTTCGTGAAAAAAATGTATACGTGGACGCACATTCCACGAGTAGCTTTTGCGCTGGACCGGCCACAGAGAATAATATGACCCGCTCGGAGTTGTCTAAGTAGCAGGTGCACCTAAGGCACAACTCGGGGCGGTTGGGGGATTTCATGAGTTTTCATGCTTCAGGTACCGGGAGAGGGTTTCTCAGAACCAAGGAGGAGCTGCTGACCGCGTTTCAGCGGTTGGCGGACTTCCTGGCGATCGGGCTCGCGCACTATCTGGCGTGCGGCTACTTCAAGGACACCTGGCGACCGCAGATGACGGCGGCGACCGCCATCTCGCTCGTGGTCTTCAACCTCCTCGCGGAATGGCGCGGCCTCTACCGGCCCTGGCGCTCCGAGCGGATCGCGCGCGAGCTCAGGGAAGCCGCCACCGCCTGGTTGGCGGTGCCCGTGGTGCTCTTCACCCTCGGATTCGTCACCAAGACCAGCGTCGGGTTCTCGCGGGCCGTGTCGGTGGTGTGGTTCGTCTCGACGCCGCTGTTGCTCTCGGTGTGGCGGCTCGGGGCGCGGCTCGTGCTGAGGTACATGCGGGCCCGAGGTCGCAACAGCCGGAACGTGGCCATCCTCGGGGCCACCAAGATCTCGGAGCAGCTGTGCGAGAGCGTGGTCGAGCGTCCCTGGCTCGGCATGCGGCTGGTCGGCCTTTACGACGATCGGACGGCCCCGCGCCAGCACAAGTTCGCGCGGCCCTATTGCGAATTCGCGGGCTCGGTCGACCAGCTGGTCGAGGACGCACGCTCGGGCGCCATCGACATCATCTACATCGGGCTGCCGCTGCGCGCCGAGGGGCGCATCGGCGAGGCGCTGAAGGCCCTGGCCGACACCACCGCCACGGTGTTCCTGGCCGCCGACTTCTTCACGTACGATCTGATGCACAGCCGCTGGCACCAGCTGGCCGACATCCCCGTCGTCAGCATCTACGATTCCCCGTTCGACGGGGTCGCCGGGTGGCTCAAGCGGGCCGAGGACCTGGTGCTCGGCAGCTTCATCCTGATGCTCATCGCCGTGCCCATGTTGCTCGTGGCCATCGCCATCAAGCTCACCTCGCCGGGACCGGTGTTCTTCCGGCAGCGGCGCTTCGGGCTCAACGCCCGCGAGATCCGGGTCCTCAAGTTTCGAACCATGACGGTCTGCGAGGACGGGGACAGCGTCCGCCAGGCGGTGCCGAACGATCCGCGGGTGACCCGGCTCGGGCGATTCCTGCGCCGGACCTCGATTGACGAGCTGCCGCAGTTCCTGCAGGTGCTGACCGGGGAGATGTCGATCGTCGGGCCACGGCCCCACGCGGTGGCGCACAACCAGACCTACCGGACCCTGATCCAGGGCTACATGTTGCGGCACAAGGTCAAGCCCGGCATCACGGGCTGGGCACAGGTCAACGGCTTTCGAGGCGAGACCGACACCCTCGAGAAAATGCAGGACCGAATTCGCTACGATCTCGACTACATCAAGGCCTGGTACCTGTGGCTCGATCTCAAGATCATCTTCCTGACGGTCTTCGGGTCGAAGAAGAACCTGGGGGCGCATTGAGCAGACTGGCGAGCCAGTCCGCCGTCGCGAATGCCCTCGAGGCCGATCGCCTCGGCTCGCTCACGGCTGGGCTCTTCGCCGGCATCCCGGTCATGACCGAGACCGCTCCGCTGTCCGAGTGTGCCCCGACCATCCATCCGCAGGAGGCCGCCCAGGTCGAAGGGGCGGTGCCCCGTCGCCAGCGGGAATTCGCCGCGGGTCGAGCCTGCGCGCGACGGGCGCTGGCCCGGCTCGGCATCCGTGACTTCGTCCTGCGAAACGGGGCCGATCGGGCGCCGCGCTGGCCCGCCGGGGTCGTCGGTTCCATCACGCACACCGGCGACGCCCGACGGGGGTTCTGCGCCGTGGCGGTGGCCCGTACGCCCGAGGTGGCGGCGCTCGGGCTGGACGCCGAGATCGGGAGTCTGGGGGAGGAGCTCTGGGACGGGGTGCTCACGAGGTCCGAGCGCACCTGGCTCGGCACGCTGCGCGACGACCGGGAGCGGGAGCAGGGCGCCCTGCTGATCTTCTCGGCCAAGGAATGCTTCTACAAGGCGCAATACCCCATGAGCGGGCGCTTTCTGGAGTTCGGTCAGGTGGAGATCGCGGTCGAGGCCCAAGCCCAGTCCCAGTCCGAAGCCCAGGCCGGCTCGTTCGAGGTCCGGCTCTCGCGCAGTGCGCCGGCCGCCCTCCCGCTGCGCCGGTGCACGGGGCGCTACGCGGTCGACGGCGACCTCCTGATGACCGGCATCACCGTGACCCGGCTCGGCCCCAGGGCGGCGCCGTGCTAGTCCGGCGCCCTATGTTTTTGGCCGGGCCGTCATTAAGATGGGGTGGGCGCGCTGACACCACTTTGCACTTGGACACGCAAAATGAATAGCCAACCATCGACGCGAGGGGACGAAGGGGACGAGCCGGACGGCGACGGGTTCGACGCCCGGCCGTCCGAGGCCGGCCTCGACGCCGAGCTGGATCGAGCGGTCCCCACCGGCGAGGCAGAAGCCTTCCTGATCGTGGTTCAGGGCAACACCCCCGGACGGGTCTTTGCGCTCACCCACAACACGATGCTGGTGGGCAGGATCGACGGCGCCGACGTGCTCATCTCCGACCCCTCGGTGTCGGGCCGGCACGCGCGCATCATCAACGGCAGCCACGGGTTCGAGATCGAGGATCTGGGCTCGACCAACGGGACCTTCATCGGCGGGCAGCGGGTTCGCCGCAGCCGGCTGAACAATGGCGATCGCGTCACCGTGGGCAGCGTCGAGTTCACGTTCCGGATCGACCGCCTGGTCGACCCCACGGTCGCCCTGCTGCCGGCTGGGCGCGGGCCGCAGCGGGTGTTCGAGGGCACCCTCATGCGGCAGACGTACCCCGCGCCGTTTCCGCCGCCGCCGTTCGGCAGCCAGTCCGCGCCGCGTCCGCGGGTCATGCGCCAGCTCGACGAGGAAGAGGAAGGGCTCTCCTTCGCCGAGCTCCTGCAGCGCCTGATCGCCGGTTACCGCTTCGTGAGCCGCTATGCCGGGCTGATCGCCGCACTGGCCGCGCTGGGGATCGCGGCCGGAATCGGCTCGATCTTCCTGTTGCCACCCGCCGCCTCCGCCGGGTGCGTGGTCAAGCTCCAACCCCAGATGCGGACCAACCCGGTCGACACCGAGAAGCCCGCCGAGGATTCGCCGCAGCTGTTCGAGGGGCCCGAGCGGGCTTTCGTCAGCCCGGCCCTGCTGCGGACCACCTTGCGCCAGCTGGATGGCGCCGAGCCGGACGAGTCGCGCATCACCGCGGTGGCGAGCCGCCTCAAGCTCGAGCCGCTGGAAGAGCCGCACGTCTACCGCGCCTCGTACCGGGAGAGCCTCCTGTCGGGGCGTCATCAGCTCGAGCCGGTGGTCATGTTGACCACCCACCTGCACAACTACGCAGCGTCCGAGATCGACAAGGCGCTGAAGACGGTGACGGCGGAGGCGGACTTTCTGCGCAATCAGCTGAAATCGGTGGAGACCGATCTCGCGAACATCTCCAGCGAGCGTACGAGCTTCCGTCAGGCAAACTCCGATCGCTTGCCGGAAGAGGCGCAGCAAACCCACTCGAGCCGGTTTCAGCTCGAGGGCCGCCGCGCCGAGCTTCAGGCCCAGATCCGCCGCTTGCAGGAGGATCTCGACGCCGAACGGCGCCTGCAGGCCCTGGAAGGGCCGGTGTCGCAGAGTCGCTACCAGGCCTCCCAGGTGTACCGACAGTCGCTGGCCAGCGTGAACCAGAAGCTGAGCGAGGCCTACGCCCGGGGGCTTGCGGACGGTCACCCGGAGGTGCGCCAGCTCAACGACGAGAAGCAGCGGATCGAGAAGCTGATCGAGGGGGAGATGCACGCGGCGCCGAGCGCGGTCGATCGCCAGGCCAACAGCGGGCTGCAGGAGCAGCAGAATCGTGTCGAGACCCTGCGCGGTCAGCTGAGCGCGGCGCGGGCCGAGCTCGCCGACACCGACCGAAACCTCGGTCAGGTGAAGGCGCTGGTGGGGGATCTGCCGCGCGTGGAGGCGCGCCTGCAGGAGCTGAACCATCGGCAGGAGTCGGTCAGCCACCTGCACACTCAGCTCTTCGACAAGCTCAAGAAGGCGGAGCTGCAGGTCAACCTCGAGCGGGTCTCCGCGGAGTCCCGCTACGAGATGAGCCCGCCGCGGCTCGAGCGCCCTGGCCAGACCAAGAGCATTGCCATTCGCTGCGGCATCGGGCTGGTCGCCGGCCTGCTGGTGGCGGGGATGGTCGTGATGCTCCGCGAGGGGCGCCGGGTGCTCTCGGAAGCGCTCAGGACCTACGACGCGAACGCGCGACCCGATAGCACGTAGTGCGGCCGTCCGAAATATGGTTTAACGCCCGGATGGCACTGGTCCGCTCCTCTCTGCTTCGGCCGATGGCCTGGTCTCCGCGTGGCAAGGGCAACGGTGAGGGCACCCGCGCGGGTACGCCCAGGCTCGGGTGGCATCGCCTGCTGCGCATCGCGCTCGTTGCGCTGGCGGTGGTGGGCATGCCGATCGCGTGCGCGACCGAGCAGCCTTACGTGTGGGTTCAGCAGGTCCCGCCGGCGGCGCTGCCCCAGGCCGGGCTGATTCAGCCGCGCGACACCATCTTCGTGCAGGTGCGGGACCAGCCTTCGATGACCGGGGAGTTCGTGGTCCGCGAGGACGGGGCCTATCTGCAGCCGACGGTGGGCAACGTGGTGGTCGCCGGGCGCTCCCCGAACGAGGCGGCGGCCGAGCTGCAGCGACGCCTCGACAACGTGGTCGTCAAGCCGCAGGTCTCGGTGGTGATCTCGCGCCCGGCGCCGGTGCGGGTGAAGGTGGTGGGCGAGGTCAAGACCCCCGGCACCTACGAGCTCGCCCGGGACTTCAGCGTCACTGCGGCCCTGGCGGCCGCGGGATGGCTGACGGACTTTGCGTCGCGAGATCGCATCTTCGTCGTGCGATCCCACGACACGCCGCCGCGGATCCGCTTCCGGGCGAGCGAGCTCGTCGCGCCCGAGCCGTCGAGCGCCCAGTTCCGTCTGTCCGACGGGGACGTCGTCGTCGTGGAGTAGGCCGCGTGCTCGCGACCGTACCGGCGGCAGCGGTCCTCCTGCTCTCGGCGAGCTTCTCCGCCAGCGTCGACCTCAACGCGCTGGTATCGGCGGAGGCCCGCGCCGGCGAGACGCCGGTGCGACCGGGCGATCCCTCGACCAAGGTGGTCATGGGCATCCTCGCGCCGGGGGTCAGCGGCAGCCTCGCCGGTCCCGAGGCGAGTGTTCGGCTCGGCTACGTGGTGCGGCTCGCCTCGGTCGGGCCGGACAGTGGCCTCCCGGCCACGGCTCCCCTCGACTTCCACGTCGCGGTCCTGCACGTCCTCGACCTCCAGGCGAGCGCCCGCGCGTCGAGGACCCTCACCCTGACGGCCACCGGAGCCTCCTCGATCGGAGAGCCCGACTACGCGGCCCTGGCCGGAATCCTCGGCCCCACGCCGACCGGGACCTTGCCCGCGGTACAGAAGATCGTGGCCGTCTCGGGGCACCTCGGGGCGCGATACCTGGCCAGCCCTCGCTGGGAGCTCGCCCTCGCTGGCGAGGCGGCTCGCTACCATTCCTACGGCGGCACCGTCGCCGCCGCGGTGAACGGCGGGGGCGGAATGGTGCCCTTGTTCGTGGCCCCACCGCTCCCCGACCAGACCGTGCTCCGCGCCTTGCCGTCGGCCAGCGCCCACCTCTCGCGTCGGAGCGACCTCCTCCTCGTGGGGGAGCTGGACCGGGTGTCGTCCTCCGGGTCGCTCGCGGTACCCGGGGGGGCCTTCGATTTCGTGGTGGCCTCCACCGAGCTCGGCTGGAGGACGCATCTGTCGCGTCTCGGGGACCTGCGGGTGCTGGGGGGCGTCGCCCACGGCTGGCGTTCGGGCACCGGCGGGTCGACCAGTGGCAGCGGCCCTTCCTGGTCGCCCATCGGCGGAGTGGAGATCGGGTCGTGGTTGCCGGGACAGGACGAGCCCCGCCTGAGAGGGCTCTTCTCGACGTCGGTCGACTACTTCGTCGACCCCTTCCTCGGCGCGGCTGGTCCCCGGTCGACGACCTCGTTGGCCCTCGGGCTGCTGTTTCAGCCGGACACCACGGCGGCGCTCGAGGCGATCTTCTCGACGGTCATCCGGTCACAGCCCCTCGCCGGGAACCCGGACGAGACGGTGGTGGCGCTGCAGCTGCCGATCCGGCACCGCCTCTCCGACACGCTGTTCATCGAGGGGGGAGTGCGCGGATCCGATCGGGGGCCGAACTTCAGCGCCCCGAGCTTCGCGTTCCACCAGCGCGAGTTGTGGGTGTACCTGAGGCTGACGGCCACCACCCGGAGCCGCCCCGGACACCCGTGAAGAGGGCTGGCCGTCGGGCGGAGACCCGAAACTTGCCCGGGAACCGCGCCCCGGGCATTCTCGGGTGAGGGACGCGTGAGTCGCTTCGTCATAGATGGCGGTGTACCGGTCTGCGGCGAGATCACCGTGGCCGGGAACAAGAACGCGGCCCTGCCGATGCTGGCGGCGACGCTGCTCACCGACGAGCCGGTCCTGCTCACCAACGTGCCGGACATCCAGGACGTCCGGACCATGCGGGCCGCGCTCGAGGATCTCGGTTCGCGCGTCGGGCAGCCCGAGGTGGCGGCGGTGTCCTGCCACGCGGACGGCCTGCGCTCGGTGGCGCCCGACCCCGCGATCTGCCGCCAGATGCGCGCGAGCTTCGTGCTGGCGGGGCCGCTCCTGGCGCGCGCCGGACGGGCCGAGCTGCCGGCGCCGGGGGGAGACCGCATCGGGCGCCGACCGCTCGACACTCACATCCGGGCCTTTCGCGAGCTCGGGGCGGAGATCGACGTCCGCCCCGACGGCTACGTCCTGCGTGCCGCGCGCGGGCTGGTGGGCGCGGACCTGTTCCTCGACGAGATGAGCGTCATGGCCACGGAGAACGTGGTCATGGCGGCCTCCCTGGCACGCGGGACGACCACCATCCGCAACGCCGCCTCGGAGCCCCACGTCCAGGATCTCTGCCGCATGCTGGTGGCGATGGGGGCCCGCATCGAGGGCATCGGGACCAACGTGCTCACCATCGAGGGCGTGCCGCGGCTACACGGGTGCACGGCCGCGGTCGGTCCCGACTACCTCGAGGTGGGGAGCTTCATCGCGCTCGCGGCGGTGACGCACGGCGAGTTGCTGATCCGCCGCGCGCGCCCGAACGAGCACCGCGTGACGGCCTCCGCGTACGCCAAGCTCGGGGTGCGCTGGGAGGTGCGCGGGGACGACATCTTCGTGCCGCGGGATCAGACGCTGGTGGTGGAGGACGGCCTGCACGGCGCGGTGCCGCGCATCCACGACGCCCCGTGGCCGGGCTTCCCGGCCGACCTCACCTCGATCGCGTTGGTGCTGGCGAGCCAGGCCACCGGGACGTGCCTGATTCACGAGTGGATGTACGAGAGCCGCCTGTACTGGGTGGACCGGCTCATCTCCATGGGCGCGCGGGTCATCGTGTGCGATCCGCACCGGGCGGTGGTCACCGGACCGTCGCGGCTGTATCCGCAGAACGTGTCGAGCCCGGACATCCGCGCCGGGATGGCCCTGCTCATCGCCGCCCTCGTGGCCGACGGACGCAGCACCATCCACAACGCCCAGCAGATCGATCGCGGCTACGAGCGCATCGAAACCCGCCTGCAAGCCCTCGGCGCCCGCATCGAGCGCGAAGACACCCCCGGCCCCTGAGAGAGGTCCGCGCTCATGAGGGCGCGGTGGTCGACCTCAGATCCGGAGCCCCATCACGAGCTCGTCGAGCTCGACACCGCCCACGAGGAACGCACCGATCAGCCGACCCTCGTGGGAAAAACCGAGACGCTCGTACAACCGGATTGCTCGGCCGTTGTCGGCGCGAACCTTCAGGGAGATCCTCGTGACGCCAGCTCGCTTCGCCTCCGAGAACATGGTCTGGCAAAGCGCGGAGCCAAGGCCCGTGCCCCAGAAATCCCGCCGAACCGAAAGGCCCAGATCGGCGACATGCCGAACCCGTGGACGGGGTGAGCGATGGAGCAGGGCGTTTCCCACCATCTCCCCGCCTACCACGGCCTTCATCATCATTCCCCTCATCGGGTCTGCCAAGGATCTCAAGAACGCGACTTCCTGATCGATCGTCATTCCAAATTCGCCAGGACCGAAGGTGAGGAAGTCGGTCTCGCCCGCGATCACTTCCAGATAGGCGAGCATCCCGGAGGCGTCGTCCTCGGTGACCCATTCGAGGGTCGCATCGCGCCCGTCCCGAAGGTGAACGGTCGTGAGGACTCGGCGGCTCATGTCTCGGTCGCCTTGTCTGCGCCCAGCGTGCGGCCGTCAGCGACCGCCTTTGCAACGGCACGCGCGGCCGTCGTCGACTCCGCCACCACGGTGTCAATGTACGCCATCGGAGCCAATGTTCGCACACCCCTCGAGGAGATCTTCGCATCGGTCGCTGCGGAAGATTGACGCGCTGTCTGGCAGGGACCTGCTAGCGTTCATTGTCATGAGGCGAGGTGTGGTCGCGCTGCTCGGCGTCGCGACGGCATGCTCATCGCCGTCCGTAAGGGTCGGCGTGGGCGATGACGGGCCGGCTAGCTCCGTGATGGATGGAGCGGCCGCCAACAGCCCCGATGGAGGGAGCCAGGAAGCGGCGCCTTCCGACGTCTTTGGGCTCTGCGATGGTACACAGCGGCTTCGCCTTTGGGCGTTCGTGGAGCCCGGCAACGAACTGCGCGGCTCACTGGTGAGAGTTGAAAACGGCTCGCCTTTCTTCGCCGTCGACGGCCTCTGCTCTTACTGGACCAGCGTATGGACGGAAGATGCCCAGCGCCGAGATCGGGAAATCCGCGGGGGGGTGCTCACGGCCTCAGACGTGGCGACCCTGGAACAAGGTGTGGCACTCGGTGACATATCTTCTCTGCGCGACTGCGGTGGAGCTGCCGGACTATTCGATTATTCAGTTCGCGCTGTTTCGACCCCGACAGCGACAGCGGAATGTGGGTTCGAGGGCAAGCGGTTCGATGCAGCGTGGTCAGTCATCCAGACTGTCGCCGAGTCGTTGTGGGCGCGTGGGATTGCCATGGACGGCGCGCTTCACGTCAGCGCAGTCGTCTCTGCCTATGACCCCAGCAGCGGCTCGGCGATGGCCTACGCATGGCCTTTGGCCATGCCCCTCAGTGACTTTCTGTTGGACCCAGGAATTGACGGCATCAATCTCATAATGCCGGGCACGAGTAAGCTCGTCTCCGATCCTGACTCACCGAGCCGTCTTCGGGCGCTCCGCGAGAGATATCTCGCCGATAGAGACGCACAACCCGGACTATATGCGAACTGGGATGGGCTGAAGACCACTGACGGAGTGAGTGTTGCCGTACTGTACATGCGGGATGCAATTCCATACGAAGACCAAAGAGGTCTGTTGCAGTTCTAGATGAGGGACGAGGGCTCGACTCGGTGGTCCGGCTCGGAAGATGGTCTGCGCCCGGCGCGGCCGGAATGAAGTGGGGCCCCTCTCCCTGACCCTCTCCCCGCTGCGCGGGGCGAGGGGATACGAGATTGAGGCACGGGTCGTCTCTAGGTCACCAGGGAGGCGTCCGCGACCGGAGGGCCGCCGGCGCGTTCGAGCAGGGTGGCGAGCAGGATGGCGGGGGCGCTGGTGGTCAGGCGAACGGCGAACAGCTCCTTCGGGGTGCCCTCGCGGGTGAGCTGGAAGGATCCGGTGAACAGGCGCGCCGCCAGATCCGAGAGCTCCGGCTTCACCGCCGCCCAGGTCTCCTCGTCGCTCGGGGCCGCCAGGCGATCGTTGATGCGGAACAGGAGCTCGTTCGTGGCGAAGTGGAGCCGGCCGCCGAGGGTGGGCTCGCGCTCGAGCAGGTCCGCGGCGTGGAGCGTGCGGCGCGCCAGATCCCCGAGCGCCTCGGACGGACCCAGGCCCGCGCGCTTGCGGTTGTGCAGCAATCCCGCCCGGCCCCCGCCGAGATCGAGGCCATAGTCCGACCCGTGCCCGATCAGCACCACGCCCGGACCCTCCGGCACATGCGCGTAGTTCGCCACGTCGATCAGGAGCTCGGGCAGCCGCCGCTCGCGAATCCAGCCTTGAAACACCCCGATGAGCGCCTCGGCCGAGGCGCCGGTGGCCGCCGCGGCGGTCTCGGGCGTGAGGAAGATCTTCAGTTGCAGCTTGGATGAGAGCATGGTTCCTTGGGGGGCGGGGGGCTCGATTCAGATCGGGGTGGAGGGCGGCAGGGTGGGGCTCGGCACGGTGGCCTTGAGCGCCGAGCCGAGACGCGCGTAGCACTGGTGGGCAGCGTCGACGAAGAGGGTGGCCTCCTCGATGAGCTGGTGGGCGGACTCGAGCGTGGCGGGCTTCCCGCGCTCGTCGTTCGCCCGGAAGAAATAGTGCGCGAACTTGCCGCCCGCGAACGGATCGAAGAAGAGCTGGGTGTCGTAGTAGTGGGTGCGGAACTCGGCCACGATCTCGGCGGGCGCGCTGCCGAGGTTGGGGTTCTTCTCCCGGGTCAGGCCCCGCGCCGCCTGCAGCATGGCCGCGAAGGCGTGTCCCGCGGCGGCGTCTACCTTTCCCTCGTCGAGCATGACCTGGGCCTCGAACACCTCGCGCTCGGCGGCCGCCAGCTCCACCTCCACGTAGGGAACCACCTCGCCGGCACACTCCCCCTCGCCCATGTCGGAGATGGTGTACTCGCGCGGATCGCCCCAGTCGCTGTAGAAGCTCGGATCCTGATCGTAGGTCGGCAGGATCTGCAGCTCCTCGACCATCGCCCGGATGGTCTTCTTGCCGATGCGGTTCGCGAAGTCGGCGAAGGATTCGCTCCCCTGACGCTCCTTGGCGTAGCGGCTGGTCAGGCGCTTGACGATCTCGGGGACCCGCTTCGAGGGGACCGCCCCGATGGCGAGCCCGTACGAGCCGGCGTTGTGCTCCCACTGTCCACCGACCACCAGCTGGAAGTGGGGAACCCGGCGCCCGCCCACGTTGCGGCTCACCCCGAGGAATCCGAGATCGGCGACGTGGTGCTGGCCGCAGGAGTTGAAGCAGCCGCTGGCCTTGATGTGCAGGTGCCGGGCGTTGGGATCGCGATCGACCCCGGAGGCGCGCAGCTCGCGGGTCAGCTCGGCCGCCAGCGCTCGGGACGACGAGATCCCGAGCTTGCAGGTGTCGGTGCCCGGGCAAGCGGTGATGTCGCTGATGGTGCCCGCCCCCGGCTCGGCCAGGTGCGCCGCCCGCAGCGCGGTGTATACCGCAGGCAGGTCCGCCTCGCTCACCCAGCGCAGGAGCAGGTTCTGATCGGCGGTGGCCCGCAAGGTGTCGCCGGTGAACCGCCGCGCCAGGTCGGCGAGGGCGCGCCCCTGCTCCGAGGTGAGATCGCCGAGTGGCAAGGTAACGGTCGCCATGGCGTAGCCGGCCTGTCGCTGCGGCACCACGTTGGTCGCGTGCCAGGCCTCGAACCCCGCCGGATGGGGGCCGGCGGGCAGGGCGCCCGGGGGGCGCAGCGGGGTCTCGTCGGTGGCGTGCAGATCGGCGAGGAACGCCGTCCAGCGGGGATCGGGCCTCAGCTTGGCCCGCTCCTCCTGGATGAGGCGGGTGGTCTCGGCGATCCCCAGCTTCTTGACCACGAACTTGAAGCGGGCGCGCGCGCGGTTCTGGCGCTCCCCGAGCCGCGCGAAGACCCGACTCATGGCCTGCGCGATCGGCAGGAGCTCCGCCTCGGGCAGGAAGGGGTCGAACACCTGCGCGGCCTGCGGGACCGAGCCGAGCCCACCGCCGATCACGATCTCGAACCCGCGCTCGGTCACCCCGTTCACCTCGCGGGTGCGGGCGATGGCGCCGAGATCGTGGAAGTTGGTGAGCCCGCAGGCGTTGTCCTTGCAGCCCGAGAAGGCCACCTTGAACTTCCGCCCGAAGTCCTGGGTGTCGTCGTGGCCGAGCAGGAAGAAGGTGAGGGCGTGCGCGTAAGGCGCGACGTCGAAGCTCTCGGTGCGGCAGACCCCCGCGGCGGGGCAGGCGGTCACGTTGCGGACGGTGTTGCCGCAGGCCTCGCGGGTGGTGATCCCGACCGCCGCCAGCCGCCGGTGCATGTCCGGCGTGTCGTCGATGTGAACGAAGTGCAGCTGGATGTCCTGGCGGGTGGTGACGTGCAGGATGCGATCCGAGTACTCCTCGGCCACCTCGGAGAGGGTGTCGAGCTGCTCGGCGGTCAAGCGTCCATACGGGATCTTGATCCGCTGCATCCCGGGCGCGTCCCACAGGGTGCTCGGGCCCTTGGTGATGTCCCCCGACGGAAAGGCCAGCGCCTGGGTCTTCTCCCCGTCGTGCCGCTGTCCATTATCGTAGCGCTGGCCGTAGGCCCCGCGCCGCAGCCGGGTCTCGGCGAACAGCTTCTCCTCGATCTTGCCCTTCTTGCGCAGCTCGATCTGGGTCTCGAAGATGTCGATCTCGCGGCTCCACGCCTCGGGCAACCGGGGGCCGAGCGCCTCTTTCCAGCTTCGGATGTTTCGCGTCGTACGCATCGAGACATCTTGCTGCCACAGCGAAGGGCTTCTGTCCACCCGCACCGCGCCACCGGAACCTCGCATCGGCGGCGGCCCGACGGGATGGCCAAGGCGCCAAGAAGCCCCGGGCGCGTGCGCGCAGGCGGGATCCCGCAGTACGATGGTGTCGTGCAGCTCATTCGGTTCGTGTTCCTGGCCGTCACGGTTCTGGTGACGGCCACCGGCTACATCCAGGAAGGACGCCGCTTGAATCGAATCCGGGAGCTCCCCGGTCGGGCGGCGCTCGCGCACTACGAACGCGGGCGGGCCCGGGGAGAGCGAATGATGTGGGCGGTCGCGCTGGCCCTCGCCGCCGGTGCGCTCTACTCGGTCTACCTGGTCTGGGCCGCTTCGCGGGGGGGCGGCCAGTGATTGGCACGCTGATCGGCGTGCTCCTGGTGCTTTCGCTCGGGACCCGAGCGACCGACGCGGTCCGGGTGCGGCAGCAGGAGATCGTGCTGCGCAAGCTCCCCGTCGGCGAGGCGGCGGCCTTCTACGAGGTCCTGCGGCGGCGGATGTGGAAGGTCCGCTTTCTGCGCCTGGTGGCGCTGCTCTCGGTGCTGGTCATCATCTCGGCCCGGGGCCGCCTGCGGGCACGCCACCCGACCCAGCCCCCCGCCTCGACCCCGGCCGCGACCGAGCCCGCCCCCCGGCGCTAGTGCGCCTGAGCGCCCGGCCCCAGGGCCTCAGTGCGGGCCGGCGCCGGCCTGGATGGCGGCCTGCAGGTCAGCGGTGGGGTCCGGGGTGTAGGCGTAGGGTGGGGTGGTGAAGGCGGTGCCGCCGCCTCCCGTCGCCTGGCTCCCGGAGGTCTTGGTGTAGAGGTTGTTGGTGGCGGTGATGAAGGCGGTGGTCTGATCCGAGGCGCTGTTGAACTGCTGTGGGTTGGCCACCCCAACGAACACGTTGCTCTCGACCAGGAGGTGGGCATCGATCCCGGCGCGGACGCAGTACTTGGCGCTGGTCGAGGTGAAGAGGCTGTTGAAGACGTGGTTCTTGCCGAAGCGAACCCGCGGCTGGCGCTCCACGACGTTGTCGGCCCACCAGTCGTGGTGCCAGGTGACGTTCAAGGTGCTGGCGTCGTCATAGGTGCTCGGCGGCGTGTCGGTGCCGCCGACCAGGTTGCTGAACCGATGCCCCGACGCGCCGGTGGAGTCGCTCCCGGTGTTGTCGGTGCGGGGAGAATAGTGGAACTTTGTCCAGGATACTGTGACGTAGTTCGAGCCGAGGGTGATGTCGAGGTTGCCGTCCGTCCCGTCGGAGATGTCGCAGTGGTCGATCCAGATGTGGTGGGCGTTCTTCCACACCGAGATGGCGTCGGCCCCCGAGGAGCAGCCCAAGGTCGCGTCGTAGCTCGGGTCGAGGCTGCAGTCGCCGACCCCGTAGCCCACGATCGTG
>Ga0265342_10000522_pt1 | contig 40887 bp, 33 predicted proteins | sample 4CB327metaG_FD_203125 | JGI IMG/M metagenome (GOLD analysis project Ga0265342, IMG submission 203125) | Rhizosphere microbial communities from Carex aquatilis grown in University of Washington, Seatle, WA, United States - 4-CB3-27 metaG | ecosystem: Host-associated > Plants > Roots >... | reverse complement strand
GCGGTGGCGTTCCGGCCGATGGCCCGGCGAATGGCCCGGCCGAGCCGCAGGTGGCGAGCCCGGCACCAGTTGCTCCGGCAGCGCCCGTTCCGGCTCCGGCAGTCACCGCGCCCGCGGCGGTCGCACCTGCGCCCGTCGATCCGATGCAGGAGGCCAAGGCCGCGCTCGCGGCCGGGGATCCGAACCGCGCGCTGGACTTCTATCGCGCGGCCATCAGCCGCGGCGGACCGGCCGCGGAGAACGCCGAGTACGAGATCGGCCGTGTCCAGCGAGATCGCCTGCGTCAGCCTGCCGAGGCGATCGCGACCTGGAAGCGTTACCGCTCATCGCATCCGAACGGTCTGCTGCGCATCGAGACCGATGTCTCGATCATCGAAGCCTTGGTCGCGTCGGATGACTCGAGCGCGCTGGCCGAGGCGAACGACTTCCTCCGCCAGCACGGCGACAGCGAGCGCCGCGCCGAGATCGCGCGCATCGTCGGCGACCTCTATCGCGAGCGAAGTGACTACGGCAAGGCCGTGAGCGCTTATCAGACAGCGCTGGCCGCTTCGCGTACGCGCGAGGTGACCGAGTACGCCAGCTTCCAGCGAGCGGCGTGCCTGATCGCCATGGGCCAGCCGAGCGGGAATGCCGCGCTCGAGCAGTACTTGCGCGCTTGGCCGCAGGGCCGGTTCAGCCGCGAGGCCAACCACCTGCTGCAAGGTTCGACGGCGCACACCACGTCGCCATGACCAAGTGGTGGGGGGCCGCCCGCTCAGCGCTCCTGCTCGCGGCTCTGCTCCCGGCCGCGTGCATGAAGACTGTCTATCTGGACCACCCGGATAATGGCGGTGGCGGCGGTGGCGTGAACGGCTTCGACGCGGGGCCGGCCGGTGGTGGCAACGGTGCCGCCGACGGCGGCGGGAATTCAGACGCCGGCCACCTTCATTGCAGCGGCAGCGCGTCGGCTATGCAGATTGGCATCTTGCAGGAAGAGCCGGCCTTCATGTTCGTGCTCGACCGGTCGAAGTCCATGTTGGCCGCGCTGGGCAACAATATCGGCGCTACACGGTTCAGCGTCACTCGGGACGCGATCAATGTCGCCGTGAGCTCGAGCCCTTACTCGGCGCTCGTGCCGTTCGGTTACGTCGAATTCCCGACGGCGGACTCCAGTTGCTCCGACGTGTGCTGCGCCGCCGGGTTTCCGTCCAGCACCGGCCAACCGAACCACTTCAGTCAGTGGTTGAACCAGTGCAGCATGTCGACACAGTCACTCATCTGTGACAGCAGTTCAGATGGCGTGCCCACCCAACAGGCGTTGACGAAGGTCGCCAGCTTTTTCAAGCGCATGTCGAACACGCTCTACGCCTTGCTGCTCACCGACGCGGAGCCCTCGAACGATTGCGTGATGGACACGTCTCCGTCCGCCGGGGACGCGTGTGAGCAGACAACCGTTTTTCTCAATGAGATGAGCACCGGAAACACTCCCAATGGTCCAACTGCCCCGATTACCACGATCGTCATGGCAATCGGCGGGGTTGAACTGACCGCCCCCCATTCCTCCACGCCGCCGACCTATAACGGTTGCTTGAATAACATGGCATTCGCTGGCGGCCATCCAGCACTGAACTCGCCGACCGCCTATACCTTGGCCAGTACCGAAGCGTCGGTCCATACGCAGATCGACACCATCGTGACGAACGCTATCTGCACGTTCGACATCATCGACTCGTCGTTCGATCCGAACGGCAGATTCGAAATCGATTACAACGGCTCGGCGATGATTGCGTCCGATCCAGTGAACGGGTGGACGGTGGACAAGACAAAGCTGACCTTCAATGGCTCCTTGTGCACCACCTTGATCACGGCGATGAAGAACTCCACGAAGCATTCCGTGGCGGTCAGGGAGTGCGTCGACCCGTCGCATCCGTTCCAGCAGCCCAATCCGTGAGACGCACCGCGAGGGCGTGATCGCGCCTACGACGCGCACGCACCTTTTTTCGGACGGCTCAAATTTTTTTAATGGTTGTATGTGCGTGTCAGCACTAACACACCAACTCGAAGCCCGGGCACTGTGGGCGCAAATCAAAACGGCAATTTCCTCGGAGGAACCATGACTCGAACGAAAACAATTGCGACGCTCTGGTGCACGGCGCTTGCGGCGACCATCGCAGCATACGGCTGCGGCAGCAGCTCGACGATCGACACCGGCACCGGCGGCGGGCCCGGCACGGCTGGCAAGAGCGGCGGCCAGGGTGGCAACGGAATCGTGATCATCAACACCGGTGGCATGACCGGCGCCGGCGGCATGATTGGCGGCGGTATGGGCGGCATGGTGGTCACGCCGCCCCGCGACGCGGGCAATCAGCCTCCTCCGGTCGACGCCGGTCCTCCGGCCTGCGCGAACGGCAACATGTGCACGACTGGCTTCACCTGTGACATGGCGTGCCGCGCGGGCGGCGTGGCCGGCACGCGTACGTGTACCTGCGGTAACAACAACCGCATCAACTGCAACGCTGCTCCCTGCGTCACTCCCGACGCGGGCGCGCCTCCGCCGCCGGTCGACGCGGGTCCCCGCCCCGACGCGGGTGTGATGTGCGCGGCCAACGTGAACAACGGCCGAGCCTGTGTGGTTGGCACCTCACCGTCGCCCTGCACGCGTAACGCCGGCGGCGGCAACACGCAGACGTGCACCTGCGCGGACGTGCCACGGGCTGACGCGGGCGCCCCCGCCGACGCTGGCGCCGACGCGGGCGCTCCGCCCCCGCCGGCCGCTCGCTACACCTGCATGTAAGAAGCGTCTGAACGGATGAAGTCAAAGGCCGACCGGAGCAATCCGGTCGGCCTTTTTCTTTTCTAGCGCGCCTTCGCGAAGGCCTGCTCGAGATCCTCGATCAGGTCGCGCACGTCTTCGATGCCAACCGACAGGCGGATCAGGCCGTCGCCGATGCCCAGCGCCGCGCGCCGCGCCGGCGGGATCGACGCGTGGGTCATGATCGCCGGATGCTCGGCCAGCGACTCGACGCCGCCCAGCGACTCGGCGCAGGCAAAGACACGCAACGCGCTCAGCAGCTTGCGGGCGCGCGCGAGCGTGCGCCGCCCCTCTCCGCCGCGAAGCACGAAGCTGAGCATGCCGCCGAAGCCCGACATCTGACGCCGCGCCAGCGCGTGCTGCGGGTGCGAGCGCAGGCCCGGGTAGATCACGCGCGCGACATCGGAGCGCGCCTCGAGCCAGCGCGCGATGCGCAGCGCGTTCGCCTGGTGGCGCTCCATGCGCACGGCCAACGTCTTGGTCCCGCGCAGCACCATGAAGCTGTCGAACGCCGCCTGGCTCAATCCCGCGGCGTTCTGCAGGAAGGCCAGGCGCTCCTGCAGCTTTCGGGCGCCGCGCCCATCGCCGCCAACCACCGCGCCGCCCACGATGTCCGAATGCCCGTTCAGGTACTTAGTCGTCGAGTGCACGACCAGGTCGGCGCCCAGCGCGAGCGGCCGCTGAAAGTACGGGCTCATGAACGTGTTGTCGACGGCAAGCAGCACGCCACGCGCGCGGCAGACGCGGGCGATGGCGCGGATGTCGGCCAGCCGCAGCAACGGATTCGTCGGCGTCTCGATCCAGCACAGCTTGGTGCGCGGCGTGATCGCGGCCGCGATCGTCTCCGGATCACGCGCGTCGGCGTAGACGAACCGCAGGCCCAGCCGCCGGAACACCTTGTCGAAGAGCCGAAACGTACCGCCATAGAGGTCGTCACCCGAGACGACCTCGTCACCCGCCGACAGCAACGACAGCACCGCCGTGGTCGCGGCGAGCCCGGCGTTGAAGCACAGACCGAACCCACCGCCCTCGAGCGCCGCCAGGTTGGCCTCGAGCGCGAACCGCGTCGGGTTCTGCGTGCGCGAGTACTCGAAGCCGCTGTGCTCGCCCGGCCCCTTCTGCGCGTACGTCGACGTCAGGAAGATCGGCGTCATCACCGCGCCGGTCACCGGCTCGGGGTGCTGGCCCGCGTGCACTGCGCGCGTCGCGAAGCGCGGCGCGGCAGCTGTCGACCGCTGCGCTGCCTTTCGCGCCGCGCGCCCGCGCCGAGCCGACCGCGCCGCCATCGTCAGACGACGCTACCGCGCCGCTCGGCGAGATACTCGATGAGATCGATCTTGGTGATGACACCCACGATCTTGTCGCGTTCCTCGACGACGACGACCTTGGCGTCGTTGAAGATGTTGCGCATCAAGTGCACGCGCGTCGCCGGCGACACCGTGGCGTAGTCCGACTCGACCAGATCGTCGATCGGGCTGTCGAGCCCACCCTCGCCCTTGACCAGGTGATTGAGCAGGTCCACCTCGGCGACGATGCCGGCGAGCCGCCCGTTGGGCCCAACCACCGGCAGCTGCGAGATGCCGTTGTCGCGCATCTGCGCGATCACGTCGCGCACGCGCACGCCCACCTTCGCCGTAACCAGCGGGCGCTCCGGCCGCGACCGCAACAGCTGCGACACTGTGCCGAGCAGATCCGGCTCGTCGAGAAAGCCGTTCTCGCGCATCCACTTGTCGTCGAAGATCTTCGACAGATACTTCTGCGCGCTGTCGGGCAACAGCACCAGGATGTTCTCCTTGCGCTTGCTCATCTCAGCGTACTTGATCGCGCCCGCGACCGCGGCGCCCGAGCTGCCGCCGACGTAGAGCCCCTCCTGGCGCACGAGCTCGCGCGTCATCAGGAAGCATTCCTTGTCGTCGACGCGAACCACCTCGTCGAGGATCTTGAGGTTCATCGTCGTGGGCAGGAAGTCCTCACCGATGCCCTCGACATAGTACGAGAACGGCCGCGTCATGCGCCCCGTCTTCACGTACTCGTAGTAAAGCGATCCGATCGGGTCGACGCCGATCAGGCGAAAGTCTTTCTTCTTCTCGCGGAAGTAGCGCCCGCAACCGGAGATCGTGCCGCCCGTGCCCATGCCGGCAACGAAGACGTCGACCTCGCCGTTGGTCTGCGCCCAGATCTCCGGCGCCGTCGACAGATAGTGCGCCTCGGGGTTCGCGGGGTTGTGGTACTGGTTGGCGTAGAAGGCGCCCGGCGTCTCCTGCACGATGCGCTTCGCGGTCTGGTAGTAGCTGCGCGGGTCCTCGGGCTCGACCGCGGTCGGGCAGATCACGACGCGCGCACCGAACGCACGCAGCGCCGCGACCTTTTCCTGCGACATCTTGTCGGGCATGACGAACACACACTGGTAGCCGCGCAGCGCCGCCACCAGCGCCAATCCCATGCCAGTGTTGCCGCTGGTCGCCTCGACGATCGTCGCGCCCGGACCGATCAGGCCGCGGCGTTCACCGTCGGTAATGATGTTGATCGCGACCCGGTCCTTCATCGACCCGGCCGGGTTCAGGTACTCGCACTTGACGAAGATCTCGGCGGCGACATGCTTCGCCACCTTCTGCAGCTTCACGATCGGTGTGCCGCCGACCGCCTCGAGGATATTCGCCTTCGCGCCGGTCACGCTTTGAAATGGTCCTTCTTGCCGTGCGCGGTGCGGAAGTGCTCGACCACGCTCTCTTCGAGCAGCTCTTGCATGGTCTGGCCGCCGTAGCGCGCGGCGATGCGGTCGTCGTACTCGTCGGCGATGATCGCGACGTCGCGGATCGTGGTGGTCAGCTCTTCGGCGCCCAGGCTCTTTCCGCCGAGCAGCGTGTGCGAAAAGATGATCACCTCGCCGGCCGGGACGTAGGCGAACGCGCCGAAGCGCAAGAGCGCGTTCATCTCGAGGAGCTGCAGCGCGAGCGGGACCTCCATGGTCACGCCCTTGACCAGCTGAGCGACGCAGCGAACCACGGCGCGGTCGGGGTTCCAGGCCAGCACGTTGATCATCACCAGCGACGACCCCTGCTTCACCACGTACAAACCCTCGTCAACCTTCTTGAAGGCCGGGCTCTTCCCCAAGGCTTTCTCGATCACCTGACAGCTGGTCTTGGCGGCGGCGTTCATATCACATCGGTACCATGGAAAATGGCCCAGGGAAACCGGGGATGGACTGATTTCAGTTAGACTGCGGGCGGCCATGCGTGCTTGTCGGTATTGCTCGCATCAGAACGCCGACCACCTCGGCTACTGCTCGCAGTGCGGGCGGCGCATGGCGCCGGTGACCGGACCCAGCGTCGCCGCGATGGGCGGCGTTGCAAGGGCCGTCGCACCCGGCAATTCCGGAGGCATGTTCGCGGCCGGCGGCGGAGGTGTATCGCTCACCGGTGCGATGTCGCGGACAGTGCTCGCGCCGCTGCCGGCGGGGTCGAGTCGGCCACTCAACGGTTCGGCGCGGCTGAGCGCGTCCCCAGCCGGGAGTGAACGCAGCGACACCGCGGGTACATCGCGCATCGGCTGGCTGGCCGGCTCGATCGCCTACATCTATGTCTACCTGCGCGAGAAGCTCGACGCTGGCGCACGACGGCGCCGCCTGACCGAAGAGCGCGACGGCGCGGAGCGGTTGCTCGGTGGCGCGGTCAAGCAACTGGGGGCCACGATCCTGTCCCAGGGAATCCAGCATCCGGACTTGACCGGACTGCTCGAGGCGATCGGGCGCGCCGACGCTCGGCGCGAGGCCGCGACCGCCGACATCGCCGCGTCGGAGCAGCTACTGGCCGCCGAGGAGGGCCGACTCGGCGCGCAGGAGCTGGTTCTCGAGGCTGAGTGGAACGCGTCCGACAAGGCCAACCGCAACGCCGAGGAGCTGACCCGCGGCGTGAGCCGCGAGAACCAGGAAGTGGCGAGCCGCCTCGCGCGCGCACGCGACGCGCGCGCACGCCTCGAACGCGACGCCGAGCTGGCCGAGGCGTCGCTCGACGGCAAGCAGAAGGCCGCGCACCTGCGCCACGAAGCGGCCGGGATGAAGTCCGAGGAAGAAACGCTGGAGGCGCAGGTCTCGCGCCTCGACGCGCAGCTGGTCGAGATGCGCGAGGAGTCGTCGGCGCTGCGCGCCGCCGCGCAAGCCGCACGCGCCAGGCTCGAGGAGGCCGTGGCCACCCGGCGCAGCGCCGGCTCGGCGATGAAGGCGAGCATCGCCGGCCACACGCGCGAGCGCGCCGACGCCGAGCGCGAGGTCGTCGAGCTGACCGAGCAACTCGGCCGCGCCGGCGCACAATCACGCTCGCCGGTCGCGGCGCTGGCGCCGCCGTACCAGAGCATCGACCGGCTCGAGGAGACGCTGTCGGATCGCGAGCGGCAGATTGCAGCCATCGATCAGGCCCAGGCGCAGTACGACCACCGCAAGTTGATCACTGGCGTGGGGTTGTTGACGGGGTTGTTCGCGCTGACGGCGGGGGTTTTGTGGGTCGTGCTGCGGCGGTGATTGCAGACCTCTCTCCCTAAACCCTCCCCTCGGAGACGGAGGAGGGGACCGGAAAGATCACGCCGATCCTGACTATCCCCTCGCCCCGTCTGCGGGGAGAGGGTTAGGGAGAGGGGGCCGGCGATCCGGGCGGCGCGGCGTCGTCGCACGGCGCGAAGAACAACATCACCCACCCCGCCAGGAACGCGAGCCCGCCGAGCGGCGTGATCGCGCCCAGCACTGTGATCCCGGTGAGCGCCATCGCGTACAGGCTCCCCGAAAACAACACGACGCCCCCGGTGAACAGCCCGGCGATCACGCCCACGCGGCGCAGCCGCCGCGCGCCCAGCGCCACGCCCAGCAGCGCCAGCGCGTGCAGCAGGTGATAGAGCACGCCAGTGCGATAAGCCTCGAGCAGCTCCGGCGGTACGCGCCCGCGCAGCCCGTGTGCGCCGAACGCGCCGAGCGCGACGCCCGAGAAACCGAGAAAGGCCGCGAGCCGGATCAGCCTGGTCACGAGATGCCTGGTCGCCACGGAGTCGTCACAAACGGAGTCCTCAAAGACGAAGTCATCACAAACGGATCTACCAAGAACCGCGCGACTGTCAGCCGCCGGCGCGTTCCTCCCGCGTCAGCCCCAGCGAGCGCATCTTCTTGTGCAGGTTGGTGCGCTCGATGCCGAGGAGGTTCGCCGTGCGCGAGATATTCCAGCCGTTCTCGTCGAGCTTGATGCGGATGTACTCGCGCTCCATGTGGTCGCGGAACTCGCGCAACGGCAGCGCCCGCGCTTCGGGCGGCAGCTCGACCCGAGGCAGCGTCTGCCCGGCGGACACTGCCTCGCGCTTGCTGCGCGACACCTCCTCGACGATCTCCTCGGGCAGGTCGCCGACGCCGACGCTCTCCTCCGAAAGGATCACCAGCCGCTCGATCACGTTGCGCAGCTCGCGCACGTTGCCCGGCCACGAATACTCGCTGAGCAGCGCGACCGCCTCCTCGGAGATCGCCTTTTCCTTCATGCCGTTCTCGCGGCAGGCGTCCTGGACGAACGCCGCGCACAGCAGCGGAATGTCCGACGCGCGCTCTCGCAGCGGCGGCGCGCGCAACGGTACCACCGCCAGCCGGAAGTACAGGTCCTCGCGGAACTGACCGGCAGCGACCGCCGCCGGCAGGTCGCGGTTGGTGGCGGCGACCACGCGCACGTCGACCTTCAGGGTCTGCTCGCCGCCGACGCGCGTGAACTCACCCGACTGCAGCACGCGGAGCACCTTGGCCTGCGCCGACGCGATCATATCTCCGATCTCGTCGAGGAAGATCGTGCCACCGTCGGCCATCTCGAAGTGCCCGCGCTTGCGCCCAATCGCGCCGGTGAACGCGCCGCGCTCGTGCCCGAACAGCTCGGACTCGATCAGCTCGGGCGGGATCGCCGCGCAGTTCACCTTGATGAACGACTGGTTCTTGAGCGCGCTCTCGCGGTGCACCGCGCGCGCGATCAGCTCCTTGCCGGTGCCCGACTCGCCGGTGATCAGCACGCGCGTGCGCGTGGGCGCGACCTTGGCGATCTGCGCGTAAAGCGCGTTCATGATCGGGCTGCGGCCGACCATCTCGAAGCGCTCCTCGGTCAGCGCGCGCAGCCCCGCCACTTCGCGCGCCATCGCCCGCCGCTCGAGCGCGTTGCGCAGCGCGACCATCAGCCGCTCGCGATCCAGCGGCTTCTCGAGGATCTCGTACGCGCCGGCCTTGGTCGCACGCACGGCGTCCGCCAGCGTCGCGTGACCGGAGATGATGATCACCGTCGGCTGCGGCTCGCTGGTCTTCAGCTTCGAGATGCGCTCGATCGCCTCGAGCCCCGACATCCCGGGCAGCTGCACGTCGAGCAGCATGACGTCGGCGCCGATGTCGGGCAGCCGCGCGAGCGCCTCCTCGCCGCTCGACGCCTCCTCGACGGTGAAACCCTCACCCTCCAGCACCATACGAACGGTGCGGCGGATATTTTTCTCGTCATCGACGACGAAGACTGTAGATGGCATGAATCAAATCAACGCGGCAACATCACAGCGGCAAGATCGCCAGCTCGTCACCCGGGGCGACCCGCAGGGTCTCCCGAATGGCGCGCGGCAGCGCTAGCCTACCATCCTTGTCGGGCGGTGGGGCGACGACCTTCGTCGCCACGAAGAACGGGGCGACCGATGACTCGCGCGCAACCAGGCACGCCGAGGCGCCCGCGTCGGCTGCGTCATCATCTTCCGCATCTTCCGCGCGCGACTCGTCGTCCCCCGCGCGAGCGCGCGCCGACGCCCCCACCAGCGTGATCTTGTCGGTCGCGGCATGAAAGTGCGGCCCGCCGTCGAACGGATCGATCCGCTGGGCATACTCGAACCCGATCTCGCGCAGCATCTTTTCCACCCCCTTGGTCTCGGGACCCACCTGCCCGACCAGCTGCTGCACGTGCGGCGGCAACAAGGTCACGTAGAGAGGGTCCTGTGGAAACAACGCACGAATGAACTCTTTATTCTGGTTCGAGAGGCGATCCGCCTCCTGATACGACAGGCCGGTGAACCTCCGGCCCAGCGACTCCCAGAGCAGGCTCGTGCCGTCGGGCTCGAGCGGCGGCATGAGCTCGGACACCACCTCGCTGCAGAAGTAGCGGCGATGAAGCGCCATGTAAAGGAACCGCACGTACGACAGTAGCCGTCCCAGCTGCTCGGGCCGCCGCCGATACGCCGGGAGCAGCACCAGGCCGCCGATCTCGGTCAGCCCCTTGTAGTTGTAGCCGATGCGCAGCACCTGGTGGCTGAAGTGCTTGTCGAGCGTTTCGCTGTACCGCTCCTCTTCGATGACGTCGAAGTACACGTGCGGGGCGCGCCGGTTGCCGTGTTGCGCGAAGATCATCGACGCGCCGACGACGCGCGGCGGGCTCTTCTCGCGATCCTCGAGCACGAAGACGAAGCGCCGGGAGGCCACGTCGACCTCGCCCGCGAATGACTGGCATGACACCTCGACCAGCTGGCGCAGGCGCTCGCGGTCGTCGGGCAGGTTGACCGAATCCAGGTGGCGGGCCGCGGCGTGGAGATCGTCGAGGTCGTCGGGCGAAACATCGCGCAGGACGAACATCGAGAACAAGTCCCCGCGCTAGTATCCGAGGAAACGTCCGAACTGTCCGATGGCGGCGCCGGCGTCCTGGGTCATGCTTGCGACCATGGTCTCGAGCCCGCTGGGCGGCGCCGCGCGCACCGGCAGCAACGCCGCGTAGTCGACCAGCGTGATCGGCGGGCGCCACTCGCGGATCGCGCGGTGGTTCTCGCGCGCGATCCAGTCGAGCACCGCTGGAAGCACGTTCACCGACGCGAGGTGAGTGTCGTGCAGCAGCAGGATCCCGCGCCCCTCGAGCTTCGACAGCTTCTGCGTGATGTACCGGTAGATCACGGCCTCGTCGTCACTCTTCCAGTCCTGCGGATCCATGTTCCAGCGGACGTTGGGCAGGTCGCGCGCTTCCAGCGCAGAGAGCAGGCTGGGGCATTGCGCTCCGTAAGGCGATCTGAAGAGCAGCGGCGGTACGCCGGTCACCTGCTCCACGATCTCGGCGGCGTCGTCGATCTCCTCCGCCTGCGCCTGGGGGTTCTGGCAGAGATTCTTGTGAGTCATCGTGTGATTCGCCACCAGGTGACCATGCCGAGCGATCTTGCGCACGAGATCGCGCCGCGCAACGTCCTCGGGTCGATCGCCCGACAACCGCCAGCCGGTGACGAAGAAGATCGCCTTGATGCCGCGGCGATCGAGCTCGTCGAGGATCAGCGGTGTCCCGCGCAGATCGGGGCCGTCGTCGAACGAGAGCAACAGCTCGCGCCGGTGCGTCGGCGGACGCGCGGTCAGGTCGTGCGGCCCGTCGGCGGCCTCTGGCACCGGGACCCAGCAGGCTCCGCCCGAATTGTCGAGCGCCGCAGACACCGCTCCCCGGGCCGCGGCGAACGCCGAAGCCGACGCGAGCGAGGGATCGCCACCGCCACCCAGAGTGGGGACGAGCAGGGCCACACCGGCGGCGGCGATCGGATAAAGACGGCGAATCACGGCGCTTGCTTGGATCCTATCCGACCTGGCTCGATCGCGGAAGGGGCGCGGAATCAGACAGTCTCGGGCGACGGACCAAGGCGTCAGGGGGGCCTGACGCTGGCGCCCGGCGGCAGGCGACCTGAGAGGGACCTCAGGCCCGAATCAGCCGCCGCCGTCTGACGCGTCGCCGCCGCCATCGTTGCCTGGATTCGCGGAGTCCAGTTGGCCCACACCGGCGTCCGGGTGCTGCAATGGGGGTGGGGGCGGAGTCGCGGCCGGGAACGGCAGGTTGCCGCCCAGATAAATACCGTCGGTGTCGCCCCCGGCATTGATGGTGTAGACCACCGCCGAAACGTAGGGGAGCACGAGCGCAAACGTCGGGTTCGCGCGCTGCTGGATCGCCGTCCCCGCGGCGGGCAGCACACCGCCCGTCAGCGACGCATATCGCAGCGTCACATCGTCGACATTCCCGAGATTGTCGATGAAGACCTCGTCGCCGTACACCAGACCCTGGTCCTTGACCGGGGCCCAGGTCCAGAGCCCGGTCGCAAACATCTTGCTCTGGCAGTTGGCAGCGTTCGTGTAGTAGCCGAGGTAGTTGCCCGTGGTCGCATCCGGTTTGACCCAGAACACCGTGCTGGGCGGATTGGAGAACGTTCCGAACGGCAGGGCAGCAGCGTTCGTCGTCATCGTGCATTCGCTGGCGAAGTCGACACCGTTCGCCAACAGGTCCAGCCCCGAGCGGCTGTAGACGACGTCTCGGCCGTCGAGCGACACGCTGAGGGGTTGCGAGACCGCCTCGTCGAGCACCTTGACCTGCGACGGTTGCGCCGAGTCGGCGATCACGCTCAGTTGACCCGCACCGCTGTTGAGCGCGCCGAGCACCAAGAGACCGGTGTCGCCGGTGGGAGCAAAGAACGCCACGTTGGGCCGGATCGTGGTGACGGTCGGCGCGGTCCCGGCGGGCGGAACCGGAAACGGCGTCGACTGCAACGTCCCGAGCGGCGACGCCGGATCGTAATTGAACGACTTCAGCCAGTACAGGCTGTTGCCGTCGCGCGAAAACACCCAGCGCGACACGTCCTGAGCGACGGTGACGCGCGTACTGGCGTCTCCGATCTTCTGCGCCACGAGCGTCTCCGGGGTGGCTGGAGCGGGACGCGCCGACCAGGCGATCCAGGTTCCGTCGCTCGAAAGGTTTGCGCGGTACCGCGCCGGTGGCGCCGCCGCCGATGTCGCAGGGTCGGTCGTGAGCGTGGCAATGAAGGTCGTCACCTTGGGCAGCGGTCCAGTGCCGCCCGTCGTGACGAATCCCGCGCTCAGATCGAACGTCGTCTGCCCGGTGACCGTGGTGCTGTCCGGGTTCTGCAGGCAGCGAACCGCATCGGTCATCTGGTTGCCCGCGCAGCCCCCCGGCAGGGCATTGGTGGTCAGCCGGCGCGCAGAGATCATTCCGGGACGCCAGGCATAGGCCGCGGCGGTCGTCTGGCCGGCCTCGGCGTAGAAGATCAGCGTGTCGCCGAAGAAGCTGTGCAGGGTCAGATCGCCGGTGTAGAGCGTGCTGCTCAGCAGCAGGCAGTTGAGGTCGCTGACGTCGCACTTGATCGGCGTCCCGGCCGCCGCCTTGGTTACGTTGATGACCCACAGGTCGTCGCCACCGATGAAGTTCGACGGCATCGTGAAGGCGCACCAGCGATCGCCTGACGGCGGGTCCTGGTTGGTGCAGCTGTCGTCGCCGACGCCCACCAGGAACGCCGCGCCGCTCGCCAGCGTGGTGACACCGTCGCCGACGACCGGCGTCGGGCGTACACCGGCGTCGCCGCTCCCTCCGCCGGTACCCGGACGCGCGTCGAAGTGAACCGACGAGTCCGGGTAGTTGTTGTGGCTGCCACCGCAACCGGCGCCCGCGCCAGCGACAGTCACAGCGAATCCGAGCGTTCCGAGGAGCGCGCGGCTGACGCGGCGGGTCCGCAGGTTCATGGGTGGCCTCCCAAAAACCGCATTGGAACCCGAACGCCGTCGCGTCGGCAAGAACTAAGGCGGTTCAGACAGCCGACAAGACGCCGAGCACGCCAGTTCGGAGTTTCTGAATCCGGACCTTGGCGTCTTGGCGGTTTCCTATCCGACCGGCAATTGCCTCTAGAACGGGATGTCGTCGTCGGACGGGGGCGGACCGCCGGTATCACCGTCGTCACCGCCGGGACCGGGACCTTCATTTCCCCAGCCGGGACGGCCGCCGCCACCGCCGCCACCGCCACCGCCAGCACCGCCACGACGCTGGCCGCCGCCCTCGCCAGCCGGCGCACCACCACCACCACCACCACTGCCGAGGAACACGACGCGGTCGGCGACCACATCGGTGGCGTAGTGCTTTTGCCCATCCTTGTCGTACGAGCGCGTCTGCAGTCGCCCTTCGATGTAAACCGAACGGCCCTTGCTCAGATACTTCGAGCAGTTCTCGGCCTGGTCGCCCCAGACCGTCACCCGATGCCACTCCGTCCGCTCCTGGCGCTGACCGCCCTTGTCCTTGAAGACATCGGTGGTCGCAATGCGCAGATTGCAAAGCGCGCGGCTGCTGGGCGTGTACTTCAGCTCCGGATCCGCCCCGAGATTCCCGATCAGGATGACTTTGTTGACGCTTCCCATGAGCTGTCTCCTTCTACCATGAGAAGCCTTCGGCTCCGGCCGTTTTTAGTTTCGTCCTCGCGCGTGGATGTTAGGGTTTTGCCGGTGATCGCGCGCCCCCGGATGCGTCTCCCCCTCCGACATTCGATCGCTGCACTGGTCGTCGCGCTGCTCGCCATCGCGCGACCGGTCGCGCGCGCCGACGGCTCGAAGAGCGCGCCGCCCGCGGCGGCAGCCACCAGCGCGGCGGTCGCCGAGCTCGGACGTGGGTTCCGCGCCTATCGCGCCGGCGACTACCACACCGCGATCGAGGCGCTGTCGCCGCTTCCGGGGCACGGCCTGCGCAACGACGACTGGGCGCTGTACCTGCTCGCCGAGAGCGAATTTTACGACGGCGACTACGCGTCCGCGCGCAAGCACTTCGATCGCCTGGCATCAGCGAAGGCCGCTAGTCGGCCGCACGACATCGCGCCGTGGCGGGTCGCGGACTGCCTGTGGATGAGCGGCGACCGCGCGGCGGCCGGTGCGGCCTACACCAAGCTCATAAAACACAGCAGCGCCCCGTTCCAGGACCAGGCGCTCGCGCGCTTTCGCCTGGCCGAGCTGGCGGCGGCGCGGAACCCGGCCGACGCCGCCAAGCAGTTCCTGGCCATCCATCGCGGCTTCCCGGCCCACCCTCTGGCCGAGGAGGCGCTGAAGCGAGCGGCACCGCCCAAAGCGTCTGCGCCGCCCGAGCTTCCGCCCGAGGAGCGCATCAAGCGCGCCGAGGCGCTCAGCAAGGATCGGCACTGGACCGAGGCGCTCGACGATCTCGCCAAGCTGCCGGCACAGCTGCCGGGCACGCTGGGCGCCGAGCGCGACTACCAGATCGGCATGACCAAGTACCACATGCGGCGCGACTACCCGGGCGCGGCGCAGCTGCTGCTCGCGGCGGCGCCGCTGCTCAGCGGCGATCACGCGGCGTCGGCAGCCTTCCACGGCGCGCGCGCACTGTCACGGGTCGACCGCGACGACGAAGCCATCGTCGGCTACCACAAGGTCATCGCGACGTTCCCGCGTTCGCGCTACGCGGCCGAGGCGCAATACCTGGCCGGCTGGCTCGACTTCAACCGCGGGCGCTTCCGCGAGAGCCTGCCGGACCTGCAAGCCACGCTCGATCACTTCGGCAAGAGCGACTTCGCCGACGACGCCGCCTGGTGCCTGGCTTTCGCGCACTACCTGCTCGGCGAGACCGATCAGGCGCTGGCCGGGTTCGCGCGTTACGAAAAGCTGCCGGTCAACGATGGTACCGGCGACGAGCGCCGTGCTCGCGTGAGCTACTGGCGCTCGCGCGTCTACGAGAAGACCGGACGCAAGGCCGACGCGATCGCCGGCTACCGCGAATCGATCAAGCGCAGCCCGCTGACATTCTACGGATTGCTCGCACGCGCACGCCTGCGCGGGCTAGGCGAGGCGCTCCCGGTGGAGTTGCCCGTAGACCCCGATGCGGGGACGCCCGCGCCCGCGGCGCAACCGATTCCGCCCGGCAAGCAGGCCAACGACGTCGATCCTGGACTGGCTCGCGCCGACGAGCTGCTCGAAGCCGGGATGGAGGTCGAGGCCGGTTTGGAACTGGAGCGCAGCGAAGCGTCGATCCTGAAGCGCATCGGCGACGCGCGCGGGCTGGCAACGGTGCTGGACCGGTATCGCCGCGCCAACGATTTTCATCGCGCGTTCCGCCTCGCCGAAAGCCGCGGTGGCGCGGCGCTGGCGATGGAGCCCAGGGGCGCGGCGCGCCCGATCTGGGAGGCGGCCTATCCCAAAGCCTATAGTGAGCTCGTCGAAAAGCTCGGGCCGCCGGCAGGCAACCCAGACTGGTTCCTCTACGCGATCATGCGCAAGGAGTCGGCCTTCTCGCCGTATGACGTTTCATACGCTGACGCGCGCGGGCTGTTGCAAATGATCCCGCCGACGAGCGCCAAGGTGGCGGCGGCGGCGGGCGCGTCGTTCTTCCCCGATCAGCTCTACGAACCCGAGACGAACATTCGCCTCGGCGCCAGCTACATCGGCTCGCTGTTCCGCAAGTTCGATGAGCAGATACCGGTCGCCGCCGGCTCGTACAACGCCGGGCCCAAGGCCATGGCGCGCTGGTGCGATCAGCACGGCAAGCATCCAATGGATGAGTTCGTCGAGCTGATCGCGTTCGCGCAGACGCGCGAGTACGTCAAGCGCGTCGTCGGGATCTACGCGCACTACCGGTATCTCTACGGCCCGACGCCGTACGAGATCCCGTTGACGGTCGACCCCAGCTACAAGCCCACGGGCCCGGACTTCTGAGCCTGCCGATCCTCAGCGGATCGGATCGTCCTTTGCCTCTTCGCGTTCTTCTTGCTCTATCCGGCGGCGCGTCTCCTCGGTGTCGTCCTGTTTGTCGTGACGCGAGATCGCTTCCTTCGCGTCGCCATACTTTTTCTGGACCGCGCCCTTCACCCGTTCCGCAAACCCCTCTGCTTCGGTGCGCTTGTCACCGCCCGCGGTGCCGATGGCTTCTTTGACGCGGCCCTTGAGGTTGTCGAGCTTGCCCTTCATCTGATCCTTGTTCATGGACGCCCCTCCATTGAATTCCGTCCCGTCGGGACTCCAATCGAAAGTGACCATCCGACCCCCGGTGTCAACCCGACCAAACCGGCGGCCGAGGTCGGCGCTATACTCGACCCATGGCTAAGTTCCGCGGAACGGTGAAGAGGAGCGATCTCGAAGGCGGCCATTGGCAGCTCGTCGCCGATGACGGCACGACCTACGTGCTCGAGGGCGCGACCAAGGGCATCGAGGTCGACGGGGTCAGCGTCGAGATCGACGGCGTCGTCGAGAAGGACGTCATGTCATTCGCGATGACCGGGCCCACGCTCAAGGTGAAGGCGGGCCGGAAGGTCGCCTAGTTTCGCAGCACTTCGATCCGCACCGGCACCACCCCGGCGTGGAGCATGTCCAGATGGCGCGCCGCGCGGCGCGAGAGGTCGACGATGCGACCGCCGCCGCAACCACATCGATCGTTGACGCGCACCTCGACCGATCGCCGGTCGTCGACGCGCGTGACACGGATGCGGGTTCCGAGCGGCAGCGTCGGATGCGCCGCGGTCATGCGTTCGGGGTCGTAGCGCTCGCCCGAGGCGGTGCGCCGGCCTGCAAACGCGTCTGAGTAGTAGCTGGCGCGTCCCTCCTGGACGGTACCGCGACGCTCGTGCTCGACGCCGCGCGCGCCGCCGCCGCTGGTCTCAGCGGTAGCACATCCGGTCACCGCCGCGACCAGCGCGGCGGCGGCCAGCAGCAAGAGCTGATCAGCTCTTGCGCTCGCCCTTTCCTGACATGCCCTCGGTTGGACCATCGTCGAGCAACCCGTTGTTTGAACCCGGATCCGATCCTGCTGCTCCCGCGCCAGCGTCGTGGGCGCCGCCGCGGCTCTCGATGACGCCGATACCGTACTTTTCCAGCTTGTAGTAGAGCGCGCTGGTCTTGATGCCCAGCAAGCGCGCGGTCTCAGTCTTGACGCCGCCGCTCTTGTCGTAAGCTTTTTGAATCAGCTGACGCTCGAGATCCTCGAGGATCTCCGTCAGGCTCATCTCGCCGGCCGGAACTGCCAGCGTGTTCTCCGACGAGCCCTCGCGCAGCATCGGCGGCAGCGACGCGACGTCGATCCGGTCGCCCTCGCTGAAGACCAGCGCCTGCTCGACGACGTTCTCGAGCTCGCGCACGTTCCCGGGCCAGTGATACGCCGACAGGCGCACGAGCGCAGCGTCGGCAATGCCGCGTACTCCCGGATTGGTACGTTTGCCGAGCTTTTCGATGAAGTGCGCGCAAAGGCGCGGGATGTCCTCCTTGCGTTCGCGCAGCGGCGGCACGGTGCAGGGCACGACATGCAATCGATAGAAAAGGTCCTCGCGGAAGCGCCCGGCGGCGACCTCTCCCTTGAGATCTTTGTTGGTCGCCGAGACCACACGCACGTCGACGCGGATGGTCTCCTCGCCGCCGACGCGCTCGAACTCCTGCTCCTGCAGCACGCGCAGCAACTTGAGCTGCAGCGACGGCGTCACGTCGCCGATCTCGTCGAGGAACAGCGTCCCCTTGTCGGCCAGCTCGAAGCGGCCGAGCTTGCGCTTGATCGCGCCGGTGAACGCGCCCTTCTCGTGGCCGAAGAGCTCGGACTCGAGCAGCGTGTCGGTCAGCGCGCCGCAATTGACCTTGATGAACGGCCCGCTCGCACGGCGCGAGCGCGCGTGGATCGCGCGCGCCACCAGCTCCTTGCCGGTGCCCGACTCGCCGTAGATGTAGACCGACGCGTCGGTGGGCGCGACCTTTTCGATGGTCTGGAACACCGCGCGCATCGCCGGCGTCTGGCCGACGATCTCCGCGAAGCGATAGGGCGCGGCAGCGTCCTCGCGCAGAGCAGCCGATTCGGCCTCGGCCCGCTCGCGTGCGCGCCGCTCACCGCGCAGCTCGAGCGCGCGCTCGACCTTGAGGCGAACCACCTCGGGCGCGAACGGCTTCTGCAGGAAGTCGAACGCACCGACGCGCATCGCCTCGACCGCCGTCTCGACGGTGCCGTACGCGGTCACGATCATCGTCGGGCACTCGGGATCGATCTCGTGCACCGTCTTGACGATGTCGAGACCGCCCGTGCCGTCCATCTTCAAATCGGTAATCACAAAGTCAGCGCCGTGCTTGCGGAAGAGCGTCAGTCCCTCCGCGCCCGAGCCGGCCACCATGGCCTGGTGCCCCATGCGCCGCACCGTGGCGCCGAGCCCCTCGCGCATGGTCTCGTTGTCGTCGATGATCAGGACCTGGGCCATCGGTGAGCGGCCAGAATACCGCATCGGCGACGCATCCGCCCCGACACGCCGCCCGGCCAGGAAGGGCCTCAGGCCTCGGGCCTTCGGGATCGCGGATCCTGAATCTGGATCCGAAGCCTGAGAGCGTGTGAAGTCTCCCGCGGCGTCAGGATCTGGTCCCCTCTCCCGTCCGCGGGAGAGGGTTAGGGAGAGGGCAAGCCTTGCGAGCTGCGGCGCCCGACGGCCCCTCTCCCTAACCCTCTCCCCCGCGGACGGGTCGCGGACGGGGGCGAGGGGACCGGAAAGAGCCGGACCCCTGAGGGTGTGAAGTTTTCGGGAGCGTCGTGCCGCTCGCATCTCTCTCCCTCGGGGTGAGGAGGGAGGCCCGTCCCCGGAGCACGTCGCCTCTCTGCAACGTGCCTCCTCACCCAACCCTCTCCTCCACGCAGACGTGGAGGAGAGGGCTTGCGGACTTGCCTCAGCGACCCGCAGATCGAGACTCGAGGCCTTGAAGCGAAACCTTCACAGCCTCTGAGGCCCGAGGCCCGAGGCCCGAGGCCCTTCTCAGATCGCGCCGGCCAGGCTGATCCCCACGACGCCCCCGCCCGCCGCTTCGATCGGCAACACACCTTGCACCAGGATGGGCGCGCGCAGCATCGAATAGGCTCGCAGGTGCAGGTGCGCGGCGACGGCGCCGTCGACGCTCAAAGAGGCGGCGAGCTCGTTGAGGTTCCAGATCGCCGTCGGCGTCTCGAACCGCGTGCCGTCGCCCGACAGGCGCGCGACCACCTGGACCCGGTCGCCGAAGTGCCCGAGGAACTGGGCATAGGCGGTCTCGCCCTGCATCCAACCCTGCTCGACGGTGGCTCCGAACCACAGTCCGCCAGTCTCACCGAACATGCGCGGGAAGCGCAGCTCCGCGCCGCCGTGGACCTGGTAGCGCCCGGTCGCATCCTCGCGGTGAACTCCGGCGCTGGCGGCCAGCGCCAGACGCGACGAGAAGTTCACGAACCCGTCGGTGATCCCGTGAAACGCCCCGGCGGTCATCGGCACCTCGGCGCGCAGCGGTGCTTGCTGCAAGAGCGACACGCCGATGTAGCGCGCGTGCAGCCCCAGCCCCGAATCCAGCGACGGCCGCACGCCGAGGTCGAAGTGCGCGTTCTCGACCACTGCGTGCGCGTTCGTCTGCTCGGCCGCCCAGGTCACGCGACCGCCACCACCGGTCGTGACCGGACCGATCCAGATCTGCGCCAGCCCCTCGCCCTCGCCGACCGCGCCCACTCCGGCGGCATGCCAAGCACCAACGCGCAGCTCCTCGCGCGCCAACCGGATGATGGACGCCTTGTCCCCGCTCTGGAGGAGCGCACCGTAGAGGCCCCCGGTCCAGATGTCGAACGTCGGCACCAACCCGTCGGCGGTCGGAATCAGCCCGCCGTAGACTCCGCCCTCCGCGGAGCGCGACTCGTTCTCGCGCCCGAGCTGGATGCCGTCGAGCACCGTCAGCCCAGGCGCGCGGCGCGGCCACAGCCGCCCGATCGCGAGCGTGGTGCCGCCGTCCTGCACCCGCCGGTAGGCCTCGGCCTCCCACAGATAGAACTGCGTGGGCGTGCCGGAACGGAACCGCTCGGTGCTTGGGGTGGTCCAGTGGACGGCCGAGAACGCGCCGTCGAACCGGAAGTCGGTGTTGCCAATCGGGACCCCGCGAATGACTCCGTCGATGCGCTCCTGCGCGTAATTGCCGCCGCCGGGCTCGGTGAACCAGGTGGCGAAGCCAGGTGCCGCCTCGACGACGCCGCGCGAGCGAAGAGAGTGCTTGCCGTTGAAGTCGACCTTTTCTATCGCCGCGTCGGCGATCTGCGCGGCACGCGCCTCGAGCGTCTTGTCGTCGAGGACCGCCGCCATCGCCGGAGCGGGCGGACGCGCTTTGCGCCCGCCGGTGCGCGGGGTGCGAAACGCGTCGCCGGGTCGCAGCCGCAGGCCGGTGCAGGTCGCCTCGTGATCGCCGACCGATTCGATCTTGCACGACCCGATGCCGCGTACGCCGCGCGCGATCGGCAACCACTGACCGACAACCAACCCCTCGGCGGAGCCGCGGTCGAGGTAGGCGCGGTGCTCGGTGGCGAACTGCACACGGCCGAACGGAGAGCCCGCCGGGGCGCGCGCCGGGACCGCCGGTACTTGCGGCGCGTGCGTCGCCTCGGGAACCGCGAGGTGCGGCGCGGCCGGAACCACGGTGACGCGAGGGGCGGGCGGCGCGACAATAACCGTGCGCGCGCCCTTGCCACCGCCACCACGCCGCCGGTGCTTGTGTGCGCGCGCGACGGCGTCGCCCGACCAGCCGAGCGCCGCCCCGAACGCGATCAACGCGGCGGCGAATGCTATTTGAGAGGACTGTGGCACCCTTTGCATCTCTCGTTGAAGCATCCGTAGCCACTGATAGCCTTGTGCTGCAGATCGCTGCGCGCGCAGGCGTGGGAGTGGCAGTCGACACAGTCATAGGTGCCGGTGCCGCACGTGCCGTTGAACGTCACCGCCGTCAGCGAGGTGTGGCAGTCCATGCAGTGATCGGCGTGGTGCGACCCCGCCGAGATGCCGAAGCACTTGTCGTGCTGGTGGATGGTCACCGGGAAGAAGCGGAAGGTGTTGTGGCAAGACTGGCAGTCGCGGCTGAATTGGTTGGCGTTGTGGTCGACCGACTTCGCGAGCGTGCTCGTGCGCATGAAGTCGGCCTCGTGGCAGGCATCGCAGCGCACCGCCGCCTGAGCGAACACGCGGTCGCGCATGTTGCCGTGGCATTCGTTGCACGGGATCAGCGCGTGGCGGCCGACGAGTGGGAAGTTGGTGCTGCGGTGGGCGTCGGCGTTGAACAGCGGGCGCCAGCTCTTCTCGTCGTGGCATCCCTCGCAGTGAAGGCCGAACTCGCTGGCGTGGCGATCGCGGTGACAGCCGCTGCACGTGTCGGCGACTGCCTTGTCGAAGCCCCGGGTGTGGCAGGCGTTGCAGGTGACGTCAATGTGGGCGCCGCGCAACGGGAAGCCAGTCGGGTCGTGATTGAAGCGGACCCTCTCCCAACCTTCGACCATGTGGCAGGCGCCGCAGCGGGTCGCGCCCTTGGCCTCACTGGCCCGATTCCCGGGCACCGAGAGGCTGGGGCGCGCCTTGCGCTTCACGATCGGCATGTCCTCGTCGTCGCCGGCGGCGCGTGCGCGGTGGCCGACCGCGACGGTCGCCAGCAGCAGCAGCGAGGCCGCGAACGACATCAACACCAATCGCGTCACGGCTCGAACCCCCGGAACTGGCCGTGGTGGAAGTCGGCGTGGCACTCCTCGCAGAAGTGGGGCATCGGCCGGTAACGCGCGGTCTCGACCTCGGGCGCCACCCGCACCGTCGGATGGCACTTGGCGCACGCGACCGTCGCGTGGCGCCCCTCGAGCGGGTACGACGTGAACGTCGGGTTGTTGTGCTCGAAGATCGTGTCCTTGAACCGGGTGGTCTTGTGGCACGCGTCGCAACCGCGCGCGGGGCGCGGAGGCGCGACCGGATCTGACGAGTCCGCCATCGACGACGAAGAAGACGACGATCGCGCGACCGCCGCAACCAGGAATTGTCCCTGGTGATAGTCGGCGTGGCAGCTTCCGCAGGCGATGTCGAGCGGTTTATAGCGTACGACCGCGGTCGCCCCGGCGACGCGTTGCGGGCGATGGCAACTGCCGCACGCCGTGGTCGCGTGTTTGCCGGTCAGCGGGAAACGGCTGTCTTTGTTGTGATTGAAAGTCAGATCGGCAAACGACGTCGTCTGGTGACAGATGGCGCAGACGTCGCGCTCGCGCGCCCCCTCGGCGTGCCCGCCGGCGTTCTCGACGATGCGCAAGCTCTCGCCCTTGCGTCCGAGCGTTGCCTCGGTGAACTGACCGCGGTGCACGTCTTCATGGCAGCCGTTGCACGCGAGCGGCGTCTTCTTCGGGTGCAGAAGCGCAAAGCTGAAACGCTCCGGCCGCTTGTGCGCGTGGAGGCGCACGCGCACCGCCACCGGGATGCGGGCAGCCAGGCTGGGGTCGATCGGATGGCAGCCGCGACACGCCACCGCCGCGTGCGCTCCATCGAGCGGAAATTTGGTCGTCTGATGCTGTTCCAGCTCGAAGCGCGCCGGTACGAATTCATTGACCGTGTGGCACCCCTCGCACGCCACGACCTTGGCGGGCGGCTTCGGACGCAGCTGGCCCATGTGGCTGTCTTCGTGGCAATCCGAGCAATGCGCGAAGGCGAGCCCCTTGAAGCGCGCCGGCTGGCCCGGGAATGGACCGTGGCAGTTCTTGCAGGCCACCCCGATGTGCCCGCCACGGAGCGGGAACTTGGTGTTGTCGTGAAACGCGGTGTCCTGGTTGTTCTTGATGAGCTTCCACCCCGCCTCGGTGTGGCAGCCCGCGCAGTTCGGGCCGAGCGAGCCCTTGTGCGGATCGTTGTGGCAGCTCTCGCACGTCCCGAAGTCTATCGGCTTCATCTGCATGAACGCCGCCGTGCGCGGTTTGGGGAACGCCGTGGCGACGAACTGCTCGTCGACGTCGCTGGGATGGCACTTGGCGCACGCGACCTCGCGGTGCTTGCCCAGCAGGTGAAACGCCGCGTTCTGGTGATTGAAGCCGGTCGGCGGCTTCCACGCCGTCTCGTTGTGGCACTTCTGGCACTCGCGCGACAGCTGGCCGCGGTGCTCGTCGAAGTGGCATGAATCGCAACGAGTCGATTCGCCGAGGAACGTGGTCCTCTTCGGCTCTTTTTCCAGCAGGTGCCGGATCGACGGGTCGGCGATCAAGCGCGGTTGATGACAGTCGTTGCAACGCGCCTTGGTGTGCGCGCCCTTGAGCACCCAGCCGGTCTTCTGGTGGTCGAACTTGTCGCGCCCGCCCTCCCAATCGACCATTTTGAAGTCGAGACCGCGGTGGTCCGGGTGGCAACCCTGGCAGTCCTGGCGCTTCGCGGGCGCCAGGTGCCCGTGAAAGCCGGCATTCTTGACGATGCGCGTTTGCAGCTCGGTGTGGCAGTCGAGGCACAGCCGGGCCGAGAGCCCCTTCTGCTCCTCGTGGCACTTCGAGCACTTCTCGAGCCCCTCGAGCGACGCGTGCGCTCGCGACATGGGGCCCGGTGAGAAGAACTGTGCCGACGCAGACGGCGCCGCCAGCAACACCGCCAAGAACACCGCCAAGAACACCGCGGGAAACGCGGCGATCCCGAGAGCGCGTGTCATTTCCAGATCCAGCGGAAGCCGACGCGGATGCTGACCCACACGTGCATGCCGATGAGCCCGAGCAACACGACGGCGAGCACCACGTGAAGCGAGCGCCAGATCTGCATCAGCTTCTTGAGTTGCTTGTGAAACGCGACCTTGACGTGCAGGCGGCGCGCCTCCTGGATCTGCTCGCGGAACGTCTTGTACGCGGCGCGCTCCAGGAACAGGCGGCGCGCGGCGTGCAACCCGCGCCGGATGCGGATCCCTTCGGCGGGCGCGTGAAGCAGCTGCACCGGCAGAGACTTCGGCGGCTTGAGGTCGCCGCCGGCGAAGTTGAGCAGATGCTGCAACCGCGGGTCCTTGGTGCGTGCGTGTTGCTTCCAGGCCTCGGGTACGGCCTCGGCGAATTCCTTGAGGACCTTGGCCAACCGCCCCGCGTCCTTGACCTCCTCGGTGTCGAGGCGCACCCAGCCGTAGATGAAGCGGCCGATGAGGCCGGTGACGAACACGACCAGAACCGAAAAATAGGTCGTCGTCGCCAGCTGGTTGCCCCACTGAAACGCGGTGTGAAAGAGGATGACGATCGGGCTCATGACCCCGACGAACACGTGGAAGCGAAGCCAGGGCACGATCGAGCCTTTGCCCTTGAACAGCTTGAGCCGCTTGCGCATCGGGTAGACGAAGTTCAGCAGCATGAACATCGTTGCGAGGATCCCGATGCCGTGGCCCCAGAGCCCCGACGGCTTCAGCATCGTGTGGTCGGGCGACTTGTAGCGCAGGTCGCGCGGCAAGAGATAGTACTTGTAACCGACCGCGATCAGGCCCGCGACTACGGCCGCGCCGAGCAGGAAGAACAGCGTGGTCGCGATGCGCCCGGCGTGCTTGCTCTTCTTGCGCCGTGTCACCGCCGGGTTGGCCATCGCCTTGTCGCCGAGGTGCTTGCGGATCGAGATGCCCATCGTCTTGAGCATCTCGTTGGGCAGCTCGCCGCCGAGGCAGGCGATGATGAAGTCGTTGGGGATCGTCGTGGTCTCTTTGGTCTTCAGCGTCACCGATTCGGCGTCGACCGAGACCAGCTCGGTGCCCATGAACGACTTCACGCGGCCGCTCTTGAGGTGGGCGTCGATCTTTTCCTTGTTCAGCGGACGGCAACGTCCGAACTCCGGGCGGCGGTAAGAGATGCCGACCTCGGCGTCGGTGTCGTCGGCGAGCTGGATCGCCGCCTCCAGCGCGGAATCGCCGCCACCGATGACCAGCACCTTTTTCCCTGCGTACTGGCGCGCGTCGATCAAGCGATAGGCGACCTTTTCCAGATCCTCGCCCGGGACGCCCAGCTTGCGCGGCGTGCCGCGCCGGCCGATCGCCAGCACGACCCGCTTGGTGGTGAAGATCCCCTTGTCGGTGGTGACGGTGAACGCGTCCTTCTCACCCGTGAGAGCGGTCAGCTTGGTCTTCTCGTGGACCTTGAGGTCGGCCTTCTTGATCACGCCCTCGAACGACTCGATCAGGTTCTCCTTGCGGATCAGCTTCTGCCCGAACGGGCCGTAGAACGGCAGGTCGATGGTCTCGGTCATGACCAGCTTCTGCCGCGGGTAGTGCGCGACCGTGCCGCCGACCGTGTCCTGCTCCATCAGCAGATACGAGAGCCCGGCGGCCTTGGCGCCGACGGCGGCCGCGATGCCCGCCGGCCCCGCGCCGACGATCGCCACGTCGAACGCGCCGGCGACCGCGGGTGCATCGATGGTCTCCTTCAAGCGAGCTGCCACCTGCAGCCCCTGCCGCAGCGCATTCTTGATCAAGCCCATCCCCGCGAGCTCGCCGACGATGTGCACGCCCGGGCGGGCGGTCTCGAAGTACTCGTCGACCTCGGGCAGGTCGACGCCGCGCTCCTCGGTGCCGAACACCAGCCGGATCGCGTCGACCGGACACTCGACCGCGCACTTGCCATGGCCGATGCACTTGGCCGCGTTGAGCAGCGTCGCGACGCCGTTGACCAGCCCGAGGATCTTTCCCTCCGGGCAGGCGGTGATACACGATCCGCTACCGATGCAGATGTCAGGATCGATGACCGGGTGCAACGATGTCGGGACATTGAGCTCGAGTCGGATCGAGTCGGCCAGCTTGTGCTTGGCGCGGTGATCCTCCATGCGGCGGCGCAGCACATATAGTGCGAGCACCACGATCGTGAATACGAGCCCGGCCCCGAGGAGGTGGCTATACGAAGCGGTGAAGGACTGCAGCATCTCGGAACGTCAGGAACATGAAGCGCGGAGCGACGACCCGGGGCCGGGGCATTCGTACCCCGGCACCGAGAGGACCAGGGCAAGCCAAGCTAGGGAGGACCTTTCCTTTCATGTCATTCAGTACCGGGAGCGCCGGGAAATCAGTCACGCTTCCTGTTTTGGCCGGTCCCCACGCTAGGTCGCCGATTTTGCCCTTCGGTTGCTCGACTATTACGAAATGTTTCCGCCCTCCGTCGCTGGCGGACCGCCCCGCGAAATGCTGCCCCTCGGACGTGCTTTTCCGCGCTAGGTTTGTTGTCGTCTAAATCCCCACAGAAGTCACCCGCGATCCCTGCGACGGCTCGCAGCACATCCAGAATTGTCGTCCACCAATCAAAATTGTCGTCCTGCAGTATCGACACCCGGGTCATGACCTTGAACAAGAAGCCAGCCAGCCCCCTCGACTTGGTCCGTGCGGATGTTCGGGGTATGCGGGGCTACACTCCCGGCGAGCAGATTCGCGGCGCCATCAAGCTCAACACCAACGAGTCGGCCTTCCCTCCGTCCCCGCGCGTCCGTTCGGTGCTGGCGGGCATCGCCGACGATTCGCTGCGCCTGTACCCTGACCCGGTCAGCCGCAAGCTCCGCGAGACCGCGGCCGCCCTCTACGGCGTCACGCCCGAGCAGGTGCTGGCCGGCAACGGCTCCGATGACTGCCTCACGATCCTCTATCGGGCGTTCCTCAGCCCCGGTGACGAGGTTCGCGTCCCATCGCCGACGTACGGCCTCTACGACACGCTGGCGACATTGCAGGCGGCACGCTTTTCGACCGTCCCGTACCGCCAGGTCGGCCGGCGCTGGGAGCTGCCCGAGGACCTGGCCGGGCCTGGCGCGAAGATGGTCATCGTCGCCAATCCCAACAACCCATCCGCGACCGTGGCGTCGACCGATGAGCTGCGCCGTCTGTGCGCTCGCTCACCCGGCATCGTGGTCGTCGACGAGGCCTACGTCGACTTCTCGCTCGGCGCCGGTCTGGCCGCCAGCATGCTGCCGTATCTCGCGGAGTACGAGAACCTGGTCGTGCTGCGAACGTTCTCCAAGAGCTATAGCCTGGCCGGCGCCCGCCTGGGGCTGCTGTTCGCGGCGCCAGCGCTGGTCGCCGAGCTGACCAAGGTCAAGGACAGCTACAACGTCAACGTGATCACCCAGGCGCTGGGGACCGCCGCGCTCGAGGACCGTGAACACCACCGGCAGCTGATCGCTGGCACGCTGGCCCAGCGCGCACGTCTCGAGACCGCGCTCGCGGCCATGGGCTTCACCTGGCCCGAGTCGGCGGCGAACTTTCTGCTGTGCACGCCGCCCGTGCCGGCCCGTGCCGAGGAGCTCTACCTGGCGCTCAAGGCGCAGGGATTGCTGGTGCGGTGGTGGGGCACGCCCGAGCTTCGCGAGCGCTTGCGCATCACCGTCGGGAAACCAGAAGACAACGACCGGTTGATCGGGGCGCTGAAGGCGCTGGTTTAGCCCGGCCGCCGCTTGAGGGAGCGGCTCCCCGAGGTTCGGGCGCGCGTGCCGGGTTCCGGCGTGGCCACCACGATGCGCGCCGCACGGTGAAAGATGCGCGTCGCCGCTTCTGGATCGAAGCTGGCTCCCCAGATGCGCCGGCCCTGCGCACGCAGAAAGGCTTCGACCTGGCGCCGAAACTGAAACTGGGCGGTCGATGCCGGGCTGGCACGCAGCGCGCGGCCCCACAGGCGTGTCGCGGCGTCCGTCGCGATCGCTTGCCGGCGAAAAACTTCGACAACGTCACGGATGTCGACGTCGAGAAAGCGCGTCAGCTTGCCGATGGACCAGTGCAGCGGGTGCAGCACACGCACGTCCAGCTGCCCGAAGCGGCGATGGCGGCGCGCGCGCTTCTTGTAGTCCAACAGCGTGATCATGCCCCATCGATCGATGTCTGCCGCGGCGCTCGCCGCGATGCCCATGAGCTTGCTGGTGCGCTCGACCGCGCCCTCCACCACCTGCCACGGCACCGGGTGGCGACCGCGCAGCTCGAGCCCGAAGTCGACGTCCAGGCTGGGACGCACCCGCCCGAGCAAAGCGGCGGCGGCGGCGCCGGTGAGGTAGAGACGCGCCGGGCAGTCGAGCTCGCGGGCCAGCGTTGCGAGGAACCGATCGATCCGGCGCGGCGTCATCGATCAGGCGAGCTCGGGCCGGAGAGGCGGTCGACAAGGCTGGCGACCGTTTCCGGCGAGGTGGCCGACTTGAGCAGGAAATAGGCGCGATCACCGCGGCGGCTAGGTCGACGCGCTCCACTTGGCCTCCCCCCGCCGGGCGGCGCCGCAACCGACGCCAGACGGGCTGCGGCGGCCTGGGTCAGCAAGGTCGTAAGCCGCGCCTCGCCGCCTTCGTCGGCAGCCTTGCTCTGGGTCGCGGCCACGCGCCCCGCAGCCGCACCCGCGATGCGCTCCAGCGCCCGGCGTCCGAGCGGGCGGACGGAGGTGGTGGGCGCGATACCGTCGGCGAGAACCCCGGGACGGACGTCGAGCGCGAGTGCGAGCTGCCGCAAGGTCCGCAGCGTCACCTCCCGGTCGCCGCGCTCGACCGCCGAAAGGTTCGGTCGCGACATGCGCGCCGCTGAGGCCAACTCGGCCTGCGACATCCCGCGAGCCAGGCGCCACACGAGGACGGTTTCACCGAAGGGCAGCACGAATGACCAAATGTAGCAAAATTAATACATCAGGCAAACCTGACCGGTTCATGACGACGGCTCATCGTCCGAAAGACTCTTCTTCACAATCTCAGGACCGGAGGCGTCTTCGAGTATCCATAGCGACATCGCGAGCCAACTGACAGTCACTTCCCGATCTGACACCGATCTTTGAATACCCCCGACGCCCGGATCTTCCCCGCCCCGTCGAATACCAGGTAGTCCAGGTTCGACTCCGGGCCCCCCGACGCCGCGTTCCCCTTCGCGAAGCTCCGGAACGCCGCCAGCCCGCGCTCGGTGTCGGCACCGTAGATCAGCACGTTGTGCCCCGGTGACAGCGGATTTGGGCAGGCGACACGATACGCGCGATCCGCATCCGTCAATGAAACCGTACCCGCGACGAGCCGGTCGGCGCGATCGTCGACCGGCAGCGACGGCGCCAGGCGCTGCACGAGCGCGTTGCTGCGCGCGCTGCCGACCAGGACCAGGTCGAGGTTGGCAATGTCGGCGGGCGTGACTTCGGCGTCGGACTTGACCGCGAACTGGGCGCGAACGCCGTGCCCCCAGTCTCCGAGCGCGCGGGCGAGCCCGCGGGTCGCCGCGGTCGTCGCCGCAGGACCGCGCGTGCCGTAGACGTACAGGTGCAGGCGCTCGCGCGCGAGCGCCCGACTGAAGAGGCCGCTCGAGCCGTGGTCGGGCCGCCCATCGGCCGCGGCCACCGCCGGCGGCTCGGCGACCACGCGCCACCCCGCGCCCGCGCGCGCGAAGCTGACCACCGGCCGCGGCGCGCCCTGATAGATCGTCGCGCCGCCGGCGACGACCGTGATCGCGCGATCGGGGGGCACGTGCTTGGGGTCGAGCAGCAGCGAGAACGCGCTGACGTTGTCGGTGCGCAGCGTGAACTTGGCGACGTCCCGATCGCCTTCGGGCCGGTCGCCCTCGATTGCCGCCATCACCAGGCCGTGCTCGATGCCGTCGATGCGCAGCCAGTAGGCTTGGTTGTAGCGCAACGAGTAGGTCTTGTAGATCACGTGCCGCGGAAAAGGATCGCGCTTGACCCCGGCGAGCAGCTTGAAGACCGCGGCGTCCTGGTACGCCGGCACCCAGGCGAAGTGGTTCACGCCGGGCAGCTCGTTGTAACGCACGTTCTTGCCGAGCCAGCCGAGCTGGCGATAGCGCTCGGCCATCGCGCGTGACTGCGCGACCTTGACCGTCGGGTCGGCGTCGCCGTGGAAGAACGTCACCTGGAGGTTCGACGCGTTCTCGGCCACCGCCTGCGCCGTGGTCAGGCCGAGCAGCGTCGCATCGAACAGCGGCGCGGTCGCGGCGCCGATCCACTGGCGCGCGTCGGTGATGCCACACACCGGGACAATCGCCGCGAACAGATCCGGGTAGCGCAACCCGATGTACCAGGTCCCCTCGCCGCCCATCGACAGCCCGGTCAGATAGATGCGATCCGGGTCGACCGGGTAAGCGCGGCGCACGTCGGCCATCGCGCGCAATACGTCGCGCTCGCCCAGACCCTGGTATCCCATGAACTCGCCGCGCCCGAACGGCGACACGACGATCATCGGCACGTCGGGCAGCGGCAGCTCGTTGCGCGTCGCCTCTTCGTCGGACTCGCCGGGGCGGTTCGATTTGCCGAAGACCCGGCGCAGGTTCAGCCGGTGGTTCGAGTAGGCGCCGTGCAGCGACACCAGCAGCGGCCAGCCGCCTGCGGGCGCATCACCGCGCGGCAGGTAGACGGCGTACGGCTGCAGCGTCCCGTCGAAGTCGTCGCGGTAGGCCTTCACGACCATGCCGGTGATGCCGCGGTCGCGATAGGGATCGGCACCGTCGGCGAGCCGTTCAGCGTAGGCGCGCGCGGTCTCGAGCTGCCGCTCGACGAACGCATAGTCGCGCGCCGGCTTGGTCACCGTCGAGAAGCGGTGATCCGCGTCTTCGACCAACATCTCGACCGAGGGAAAGCTGATCGTGCGCGCGACGTCGTCGAGCGACGACAGGCGTGCGCGTGCGCGCCCGATCGCGGCGATGGCAGCCGGGCGCTGCGCGCGCGGATCGATTCCGGTCGCCAGCTCGGGCGCCCCGGGAGGTGCCGGCGCCAGCGGAGCGGACGGTGGAGCCGGCGACACAGGCGCCGCCGGCGCGGCGGGCGCAGCAGGCGACCCGGGCGACGCCGCCCAGGCCGTCACGACGGCGGCGCCAAACACGACGACGAGCAGCGCCGATCGAACCGCGCTCATCGATGGATGTGGAACAGGCTTTTGCGGCCCGCGGGCGTGCGACTCTTCTTCAGCACCACGGTGACTTTACGATCCTTCGCGCCGCTACCGGCGATGGTGACGCGCTTGGTGGCCTGCGCGTAACCCTGTTTGATAAACATCAGCTCGTAGGTGTTGCCGCCCCGGAAGTGCAGGCTGATCGGCGTTCGCCCCAGCACCTTGTACTTCGTGCGCACCACCGCGCCCACCGGCGTGCTGGTGATGTGCAGCGAGACTGTCTCCGACTTGGCAGCCGCTTTCGCCCCAGTGGCCGTGCGCGCCGCCTCCTTGCCACCCTTCGCGCCCCCGCCCTTGGCACCCGGCGCCGGTGCGTCGGCCTCTTCTTCGCCGATGACCGCGCTCTCGGCGTTGGGCAGCGCCTGGCGCAGCAACGCTTCCTCGTCGGGCTCGTCCGCTTCGGCGGCAGCGACCGCGCTGCCCGCGTCGGGCCTGCGTTCGAGGGCCGCGCCCACGGTCTCGGAGGGCTTCGCCGCCCCGGCGTCGGGAACGGCGGCCACCACCATCGGGGCGGGCGTCTCGGCCTTCGCGGGTTTCCCCGGCGCACTTTTTTCCGAAGCGGCGACCCGCGCGGGCTTCGCGGGCGCCGGCGACACGCCATCCGCGGGCGGCGCCCCGAGCGCCGGTGCCGCCGCGTTGCCGAGCATGCGCCCGAAGAACGGCTGCGTGCGCGCCCACTCGATCGCGTAGCGCGCACCGATCACGGCTGCCAGCGCGAACATCGCGCCGAACCAGAAGCCGCGCAACCCGCGCGACTTCTGCTCGATCGCACGCATGGCCGCGGTATCGCGCGGCGCCGGCGCGACCTCCGGCGCCACCGGCATGAGGCCCGACGGCGTGCCCTGGGGGATCGGCGGCGGCCCTTTGCCGGGCCCGCCTGAGACCACCGCGCCGGGCGCAAACGCCGCGTCGCTGGTGCTGACCGCGACGTCGTCGAAGTCGACCAGCTCGAACGAGGTGCCGAGAACGTTCAGATCGGTCCCGCCGCCGTCGGCGATCGTCGCCATGCTGCCGGGGCGTGTCTTGCCGATCGACTGCGAGCCGTCGCGCCGCGCCAGCTGCGCCATCCAGAGCTTGAGCTCGGTCTGGCCTGCCGACTGATACTCCGTGCGCAGCACGCGCTCGACATCCACCAGCATTTCGTCGGCAGTCTGGTAGCGCTCTGCCGGGCTGAGGCGCATCGCGCGCATGATGATGCGCGAGACCTCGGGCCCGACGCCGGGCCGCGCCACCTCGGGAGCGGTGAAATCGGCGCGCTGCACGCGAAAGATCGCCTCGAGATCTGTCGCCGACTCGAACGGCAGCTTGTCGGTCGCCATCAAGTACAGCATCGATCCGACGGAGAACAGGTCCGACCGCCGATCGATGACCGCGCCGGTCGCCTGCTCGGGCGACATGAACGCGATCTTGCCTTTGATGACGCCGGCCGCGGTCTGCTCGCGCTTGCGCTGCGCCTTGGCGATGCCGAAGTCGGCCAGCTTCACCTCGCCCTGCTCGCTGATGAGCACGTTGTTGGGGCTGATGTCTCGGTGGACGATCCCCAGCGGCTTGCCGTCGTAGTGCTTGCCGTGCGCGAAGGCGAGCGCGCGGCAGACCTCGCCGACCACATACAACGACAGCGCCGGCGGCCACACCATCGACGCGGCCTTCGCGCGGTGCATGATCTTGTCGAGATCCCAGCCGTCAACCAGCTCGAGGACCAGGAAGTAGCGGCCCCTGGAGACGCCGAGGTCGAGGACCTGGACCACGTTGCTGTGGTTGAGACTCATCGAGATGTGAGCCTCGTCGAGGAACATATTGCGGAACTGCGAATCGGCGGAGAACGCGGTCAGAACCCGCTTCAACACCACCGGTTTCTGGAAGCCCTCGGCGCCGTGCTGGATCCCGAGGAAGATTTCGGCCATGCCTCCATCGGCCAGCTTGCTGACGATGGTGTACCGACCGTGACCCGCCATCTGCGCCGGCTAAAGTAGCACGATCTCGTCACCGCGCCGGAGACCGGCGAGCCGTGGCGAAACTCCCGACATCCACGTTCATTCGCTGCGCCTATCGGGTCTCGAGGCTGTCGAGGTAGATTGGCTAGGCCATGACCGACCAGTGGGGCATCGACGACGGGTACTTCGACGCGCTGGGCCTCGAGCACGTCACGAGCCGGGCGACGCGCGCCGCGCTCCTGGCGGCGATGGGTGTGACCGCCGAGCCCGCAGGCGCCCCGGAGGCCGCACACGCCGCGGAGAACCGGCATGACGGCCACCGTGCGCCCGCCAGCGTGCCGGCGATCGACGATGACCTCCACGGCCGGGTCAAGATCGTGCGCGCGGGCGAGAGCCCCTTCATCGCCGCGCCCGGAAGGCTGACCCTGGAGGACGGAACGGTCCTGGGCGTCGAGCGCGCGCTGCCGCCCGATCTGCCGATCGGCTATCACCACCTCGAGCCGCGCACCGGACGCGGGGATACCCTGGTGATCGTCACCCCGGGCGCATGCTATCTGCCCGACGATCTGCGCACCTGGGGCTGGGCCGCACAGGTCTACGCCGCGCGCTCGCACGACAGCTGGGGCATAGGGGACCTCGCCGACCTGCGCCGCCTCGGCCGCTGGTCGCGCGAGGCGCTGGGCGCCGGCGTGATCATGGTGAACCCGTTCACGGCGGCGACGCCGGTGCGCCCGATCGAAGCGTCGCCCTACTATCCGAGCAGCCGACGCTTTCGCAACCCGCTGTTCCTGCGCATCGAGGAGGTGCCCGGCGCCGCCGATGCGATGGGCGCGCACCTGCCACGGCTGGCCGAGGCCGGCCGTGCGCTCAACCGTGCGCGGCGCATCGATCGCGATGCGATCTTCGCGCTGAAGATGGATGCGCTGGAGCGGATCTTCGATCAGTTCACCGGCGATGCGGGCTTCGATGGTTTCTGGAAAGAGCAGGGCGACGCGCTGACCCAGTTCGCGACCTACTGCGTGCTGGCCGAGCGCCACGGCAAGGACTGGCGCCGCTGGCCGCAGGAGTACCGCCGCCCCGACAGCGCCGAGGTCGGGCGCTTCGTCACGCACGACGCGCGGCGCGTCCGATTCCACGCCTGGCTGCAGTGGCTGATCGACGAACAGCTCGCGCGCGCCGCCAAGGAGATCGCGATCATCAACGATCTGCCGATCGGCCTCGACATCGCGGGCGCCGACGCCTGGTGCTGGCAAGATCTTCTCGCCAGCGACGTATCGGTGGGCGCGCCGCCCGACGAGTTCGCCGCCGACGGCCAGGACTGGGGGCTGACGCCGTTCATTCCTCATCGGTTGCGCGCCACCGGCTATCAGTCGTTCCGCGAGACCATCCGCGCGATGCTGCGCCACGCGGGGGGCCTGCGCATCGACCATGTCATGGGCCTCTTCCGCCTTTTCTGGATCCCGCGCGGGCTCGGCGCCAAGGGCGGAGCGTACGTGCGCTCGCGCCCCGACGAGCTGCTGGCGATCGTCGCGGTCGAGAGCCACCGCGCGCGGGCGTTCATCGTGGGCGAGGACCTGGGCACCGTCGAGGAGGGCGTGCGCGAGAAGCTGGCGGAGCAGCGCATGCTGTCGTACCGGCTGATGTATTTCGAGCCGGTGCCGGCGCGCGCGTTCCCCGAGATGGCGCTGTCGGGGGTCACCACCCACGACCTGGCGACGATCGCGGGCCTGTGGACCGGCGGCGACGTCGTGGGCGCGCTGGCGGCGGGCCTGACGCCCAATGAGCCCGGCATGCGCGCGCTGCGCGAGAAGATCCAGCGCGAGGCGGAGATCCCCAGCGACGCCTCGGCCGAGACCGCGGTCGAGCTGACCTATCGCGCGCTCGCGACCGCGCCGTCGCGGGTGATCCTGGCGACGCTCGACGACGCGCTGGCGGTCGTCGAACGCCCCAATATGCCCGGCACGACGACCGCCTGGCCCAACTGGTCGCTGGCCCTGCCGCTGCCGCTGGAAAAGCTCGAGGAACAGGAGCTCCCGCGCCGGATCGCTCAGGTGATGAAGCGCGACTCGCGCTGAGCTCCGGTCCCCTCCCCCGTCTGCCCCCGTCTGCGGGGGAGGGTTAGGGAGAGGGCAAGCCTTGCGAATCTTGGTGCCCACTCGTGCCGCCCCACCGCCCGTCGGCCGGGCAGCCGTTTTGCGCCAGCCGGCGCGCGCCCGAGGCGGGGCCGCTGCGCCAATCGATCGGCGGCGGGCGGATCTTGCGGTCGATGACGCTCGTGTCGGCGGTGACATCGCGGCCGTGCACGAACAGACCATGGATCTCGGGCCACAGAAACAGCACGTGCTTCTTGAACGGCTGCAGCGGCGCCTGCGGGCCGTCGGCGACCGCGAGATCCAGCAGCGCCGGATCACCGTGCTGCGTAGCGATGGTCATGCGCGCGAAGGGGTGAACTTCGTAGTCGCGGTTACCGAAGATCGAATACGCGTCGTCATGGTGCGCGTAGCTGGCGGCACCGTCGTAGACGATGATCAACCGCCCCTGCCCCACGAGCAGCAAGCGCATGTGAACTGGAGCGGCCGGCGGCGCCGGGACCACCGTCGGCGGAAAGATCGTGTGCAGGTCGAAGATCTGGTCCAGCACGCTCAGCGTCGTGGGGTCGAGCAGCACCACCACGCCGGGGCCGCCGGCCCGGAACAGCGGATCGGTGAAGAACTGCGCCACGCCCAGGCGCGCGGCGGCGACGCGGCCGAGCACGCATTCGAGCGCCTCGATGTGCGCCACGCGCACGTCGTCGAGCCGCACGTGCTCGGTACCGCTGACGCGGCTGGCGTACGGCCCGAGTGCGCGCAGCACGCGCGCCGGATCGCGCTCGAGCCATCCGCGCTGCTCCAACCAGTGCACCTCGGCGGCCGACAGCAGTGACGGACCGGCGGGATCGGCGGCGGCGCGGCGGCTGGTCGCCGACACCAACGCGCACGCAACCAGGCTCGCGAACGCGAGGGTGCGCACTGGTCCGTCGGGTCGAGACGGGAACGACATCACCAGCAGATCTATCAAGATCGGCGCGCCGGGATTGCAACACCGCGCACGCCGGCGTCGCTTTTTTCGTCGCGTGGTCGAAAGCGGCGTCGGGTTCGGGCGAGTCGACGGAGATCGGCTAGAGTTCGCGCCAACCTACGGAGGAACGACCGATGCCGCAATCGCTGTACATCGTCCAGGTCCAGGTCCGCGTGAAGCCCGAGGCGATCGCGGCGTTTCGGGCCGCGATACTGACCAACGCTCAGGCCAGCGTGAAGGAGCCGGGCATCTTGCGCTTCGACGTGCTTCAGTCGAGCGAAGACCCGACACGCTTCTCGCTCATCGAAGTTTACCGGCACCCCGACGACCAGGCCGCGCACCGCGAGACCGCGCACTACCTGACCTGGCGCGACACGGTCGCCGACATGCTGGCCGAGCCGCGCAGCGCGCTGAAGTACACGAACGTATTCCCCGACGACGCCGGCTGGTGAGCGCCGCGTTCGAGCTGACCGCGCCGACCCGGATCGTCTTCGGCGCGGGGAGCGCGGCGCAGATCCCGGCGATCGCGCGCGCCTTCGGATCGCGGCCGCTGCTCGTCGGTGGCGGGTCGCCCGCACGCCTCGGGCCGCTCGATGCGGCCTTGCGACGCGAAGGACTGACACCCGCGCTGGTCACGGTCGCGGGCGAGCCGACGGTGGCGCAGGTGCGCGTTGCGGCGGCGCAGGCGCGCGATGCGGGCTGCGACGTGGTGATCGCGTGCGGCGGCGGTAGCGCGCTCGACGCCGGCAAGGCCATCGCCGCGCTGGTCGGCAACGGCGGCGACCCGCTCGACTACCTCGAGGTCGTGGGGCGAGGGCGCACGCTCGAGAAACCGGGGCTGCCTTTCATCGCGGCGCCAACCACCGCCGGTACCGGCTCCGAGGTCACCAAGAACGCCGTGCTCGCATCGGCTGAGCACCGGGTGAAGGCGAGCCTGCGCAGCCCGTTGATGCTCGCGCGCGCCGCGATCGTCGATCCCGACTTGCTGGTCGGCCTGCCCGCGGCGATGATCGCCAGCAGCGGTCTCGATGCGCTGTCGCAGCTCATCGAACCATTTCTATCGTCGCGCGCCAACCCGATCACCGACGCACTCGCGCGCGAGGGGATCGGCCGCTCGGCGCGGGCGCTGCGTCCGGCCTACGACGACACCGTCGCCGGACGGGGCGCGAGCGCCGCCGCGCGCGAGGACCTGGCGCTGGCGAGCTTGCTCGGCGGGCTGTGCCTGGCCAATGCCGGGCTCGGCGCCGTGCACGGATTCGCCGCGCCGGTGGGCGGCAGCTGGCCCGCGCCGCACGGCGCCGCTTGCGCCGCGCTCCTGCCACACGCGATGCGCGTCAACCTGCGCGCGCTCGAGGCGCGCGCGCCGGATCACCCGGCGCGCGCGCGTTTTCGCGAGATCGCCGCGCTGCTGACCGGGCGCAACGACGCCAGCGCGAGCGAGGGCATCGCCTGCCTCGACGAGCTCTGCGCCGCGCTGGCGGTGCCGGGCCTCGCGCGCTACGGGATGACCGCGGCCGACATCCCCGAGCTGGTGCAAAAGGCCAGGGTCGCGAGCAGCATGAAGGCAAACCCGCTGCCGCTGACCGACGCCGAGCTCACTGAGATCGCGGAGCGGGCGCTGTGACCGGCGCGTCGGCGCTCGCGACCGGCTTCACGTTCCACAGCACGAACACGTAGTCCTGGAAAGCATCGTCGCCGGTGTCACGAAACGCGACCAGGTACGCGTTGGGTATCGGCGCGCCGCCGCGCGCGTGCAGCGAGAAGACGCGCACGGCGCGCTTGTCGGCGCCGCTGTTGCGGCGATCCTCGGTGTAGATCGTGCGCTTGCCGGAACGTACCCAGAGACCGAACACGGTGTCGCCGGGATCGAAGCTGGCGTTGCCGCCCGCCTCCAGATCGGGGTTCAGCGTCTGGTGCTGGCCCTCGGCCAGCGTCGCCAGCGTCTGCGGCGCCACGCCCGCCGGCTTGATGGTGTAGGGACCGAACGGACGCGGGCCGTCGCCCGAGAAGCGCGCCACGGGATTCAGCGCCACCACCGACGGCGCCACGCGCGTGAAGAGCTGCACCGGAACCTCGTCGCCCTCGGGCCGCGACCCTCCGTCATTCGCTGGCGCGACGGTCGGCCCGGCGGCGCGCGCGCTGCGCACGTCGACGGCGTAACCCAGTGCCTCGACCACTTCGGCCAGCGTCGGCTCGTGGTCGCCGGCGCGGCCCAGCGTCGCCAGCGCCGAGAGATCGGTGCCGGGCCCGTCCTCCGGCGTTGGGCCGGTCTGAAATCGCAGCAGCGCGCGGTGCACTCCCAGGGGCGCGCTCGCGGGCGGCGCGAAGGTCACCTCGACGGACAGCTGTCCTTTCGGCGGCACGATCGCTGGTAGCTTGGGCGGGTTGCGCAGCTCGAACGGCGGCGCGCCGTCGCCCAGAACCGGCAGCGCGCGCACCGTCACCGGCTCGTTGGTGAGGTTTCGTGCGGTCACGGTCTCGGTGGCGACGCCGGTCCCCCGTATCGCCGAGAACGCGAGGTCCCACGGCGCGAGCTGCAGCTCCTCGCGCACCTTCTCGACGCGCGAGCCCTCGTCGGCGGCCGCATGAGGCGGCGCAACCGGCGGTGGCGAGCTCTGCTTCGCCGCGGACACGCAGCCGAGCGCCGGCACACCCGCCAGCAAGACCGCGAGCGCGAGACGTTTCGCTGAGCCGCCCAACCACATCGAGCTTGAACTCTAGCACTCCGCGCCGCCGCGAAATCGGAGAACCAAGCGTCGATCAGGCCTGCGGTCCGCGCGCCTTCGCCTGCTCGAGGCGGTCCTTGCCGATGCGGACGGCCCGCCTCACGTAATCAACGAGCGCGGCGATGCCCAGCGCGAACGCAATCACTGCGAACATCGCGAGCGACGGGTGGTCGAGGATCAGCGCGGCGATGGCGAGAAACTGCGCGACTGTCGCTGCCTTGCCGAGGATGCTCGCGCGAAAGTCGTAGCGGAGCCAATTGCGCAGCGCGGGCACGAACCGGTAGACGATGCCGAGCGGCAGCTGGACCAGCTCGCGCGTGAGGATGAGCCCGATGAGAAGCGGCGGCGGGTGGCGGCGCACGATGATCGCGGCCAGCACCGCGCCGACGAAGAGCTTGTCGCAGATCGGGTCGAGCCAGGCGCCTGTGCCGCCGTCGGGTTCGAGCTCCCCCCCCGCGCGCCGCGCCTGCCGGCGCGCCAGGTAGCCGTCGAGCACGTCGGTCAGCGCGGCGACGCCCAAGCTCACGAACGCCCAGATCGAGCCGCGCGCCGTCGGTCCCAGCACCAGCCAGAACGCGCCGCCGAGAGGAATCCGCGACAGGCTGAGCAGATTGGGCAGCGACAACAGGTTGTTGAAGCCTGACTCCCGCAAGGCTCGCCTCACCCCGGGCCTCTCCCGCGGACGGGAGAGGGTGACCTGGGGATGTATGGTCGCGGGGGGGACATCGCTCCTTGGCCAGCGTACCATTACCGGGGCAGATGCCACCGACACCCAGCGAGAGTCCACCGACAATGCCCGGCGAGATCGCGCGCTGTATCGTGGCCGACGGAGCGGCGCGCCTGGTGGTGGCCCTGACGACGCCGGCGGCGGAAGAGGCGGCACGAAGGCATCAGTCGTTGGGCGCGGCCGCGCTGGCCCTGGCACGCGGCACGACCGCCGGGCTGCTCCTGAGCACGCTGACCAAAGACGAAGAGCGCGTCACTCTGCAGGTGCTCGGCGACGGACCGCTGGGCGGGCTCACGGTCGACGCGAGCTCGTCGGGGCGCGTGCGCGCGTATCTGCGCAATCCGGCCGCGCGACTGTCCCCGCTGCGCGCGGTGACCGCCACCGCGCCCGACCGGATGAGCCTGGCGACGGCCGTCGGGCACGGCATCGTCCATGTGGTGCGCGACCTGGGCCTGCGCGAAACGTTCAGCGGCGAGACGCAGATCGTGACCGGCGAGATCGACGACGACGTCGAGCACTACCTGATCGCGAGCGAACAGATCGCCAGCGCGCTCGCGTGCGACGGGTTGCTGGTCGACCCCAGCAGCGACGGTACGGGAGCGATCGCGATCTCGGGCGGCATCCTGGTCCAGGCACTGCCGGGCACCGACGGCGCCGATATCGTCGCCGCCGCGCGCGAACGGCTGCGCGCGGGCGCGCTCACGCGCGCGCTGGCGACGCGGCCTCCGACGGTCGATGAGCTGCTACGAGCGGCGCTGGGCGACGCGCTGCCGTCGGTGCAAGTGCTCGATCGGCGCGAGGTCCGCTTCCACTGCCCGTGCTCGCGCGAGCGCGCGGGGGCGTCACTGACCCTGCTGGGCGCGAGCGAGCTCAAGTCGATGATCCTCGACGACGGGAAAGCGGAGGTCACCTGCAACTTCTGCAGGGAGCGCTACGAGTTCGATGAGAAGGAGCTGGAGGAGATCAGGAGAGAGGCGACGCCGCCGTCCGGACCGCCGAGCTAGCGCCGAGCTGCCGTATCACGGGCGGACCCTCTTCCTAGCCCTCCCCCCGAGGACGGCCCGAGGACGGGGGGAGGGGAACGGATAGGAACGGATCCGATCCTGTTCAGTTCCGATCCCCTCCCCCCGTCTGCGGGGGGAGCATCTGTCTTTCGAGTCAAGAGGTAGCCTCGTGAGTCCAACGGGAGTTGGTGCGGACCATCGCGTTAAGGATGGAGAGGAGCTTGCGCATGCAGGCAACCAGGGC